>Ga0210047_1000012_pt1 | contig 72169 bp, 65 predicted proteins | sample CryGeyCG2014_300_3_FD_185453 | JGI IMG/M metagenome (GOLD analysis project Ga0210047, IMG submission 185453) | Groundwater microbial communities from aquifer - Crystal Geyser CG01_land_8/20/14_3.00 (SPAdes) (version 2) | ecosystem: Environmental > Aquatic > Deep subsurface > Groundwater | place...
TATCAGAACGATATCCTGCAATGGGACCCGAACGTAACTACGGTTGATTCAAGCGGCGCAACTTCATATACATGGGATGACGGCATTTATGAAGTTATGGTCGAAGTATGGGATTCTCATGGCTTAAGGGATGCTAAGAGTATTTTCTGGACGCTTGATCGGTTTCCACCGATATGGGACCCGGGAAATCCCGAAAGCCTAAGCACCCAGCTGATGAGCGATTCAAGCATTAAGCTGGCATGGAACAGCGCAATTGATGGTAGGGATAGCGTAGATAAATACAACATTTACAGAAAAGAGTCCAGCGATGTCACATTTACCGCAGTTGCAACGAATATCACGGGTACCGACTATACCTGCACGGGGCTAACCGAATGGAAGACATACCAGTTTTATGTGGCAGGTGTAAGCCCGCTCGGATATGAGGCAACCATGACGGGCGATATTGTATCCGCGACCACCCCGTTCTGGATTAGCGGGACGTCCTCAAAATACAAAATCCATGGCGATAATTATTACAAAGTTGACCTTAGCTGGCACGACCCGCTGTCGATGGTTCCACCTGTATCGGTTAATCACTTTAACATATACCAAACCGTAAATGGAACTGAGACTATGATACACACCAATACCGGAAGCCAGCTTACGTATACGGATGATCTCTTATCGGCTAATACCCAGTATAAATATGAAGTAAGGGCTTATAGCAGCAGTGACGATAGCGTGTTATTAAACACGAGCACAATCATTTATGTGACGACGCCAAGCTAGGGGCTATGATGGTTAAATTAACCGCTTTAATTAAAAACGAAAAAGGGACGACGCTTGCCGAGCTAATTATTTACGCTGTGATACTGGTTGCTATACTGGCTGCTTCATATACGGTGTATGAGGGCTCGGAGGCCATATATGCGTCCTCAAGCGGGCAGGCCGATGCCCAAAGAAGCGCGAGGCTGGCGCAGGCTCAAATGACAAAGAATATCAGAATGGCCGAGAGCTTTGTAACGGCCGATGATACATCGATTAGCTTGAGGGCTGATATTGATGATGACAACATGTGGGATACGGTGAATTACTACACGCAAAACGGAAGCCTCTACACTAAAGTAAATAACGGTACGGCAAAGCAAATAGCGACAGGGGTTCAAAACGATGCGCTGAATCAGCCGCTTTTTATCTACTACAACATCCATTTTGCACCGATAACAACGGACACAGCCTCTAGAAAAACTAAAAGCTACCAGATTGAGGTTAATCTGATAATCGACACCGACGTAAACAGACCCCCTGATGCATATACATTGACTTCAAAAGTCATGCTAAGGAACCGTGAATAAGGAGTCTTTAATGATTAAGCGTGTTATAAAAGACGAGCAAGGTATAGCGATGGTAGTGGTGGTCGGCTTGATGCTTATAATCACCGTTCTTGCGTTTGGCTTGATCGCGGTTTCTGAGAGTGATCTTAAGCTGTCTGCGCGTGACCAAGATTCCATGCAGGCGCTGCATATTGCCGAGGCCGGTATCCAAAAGGCGCTATGGCAACTGGAGCAATACGGTAACAGTATACCGACACCGACATTCAGCGTGCCCGTCGGAAACGGCATTGCCCAGGTAAATGCCATGCAGGATAGCGGTTCCCAATGGTACTGGACGATTGAGTCAAGCGGTACGTGTGGTCAATCTCATCGAAAAATTAAAGTCACGGTATTTAACTTCTCTCTTTGGAATCTAAATATGGGCCTTGGAGAAGACAACTCGCTGGCATCTGGTGGTAACGGCCTTCTTGGAACGACTTCGATTGATGGGCCGTTTTATGTTAGGGGAAACGTCCAGCTTACGGGTAACTCGAGCATCATGGGCGGGCCGTTTTTTATTAAGACGGGTTCTCTTGTGTTTATGGATAACGGCTCAAACCTCGGCACTGAAAGTTCTCCGGTAGCTGCCTATATCGAGCCGGCGGATGGAAATGAAGATATCCTCGATAAACACGGAGACCCCTTAAACCCGGGCGACCCGCAGGTTAAAGTTAGTCAGCTTTCAAACCAGTGCCCGGATATTAAGCTGCCACCGCTCGATACGTTAAACACTTACAGAACGACCGCCACAAACGAATCGCTGGCGGATACTTCCTCAGCCACAACATATGTCGAGGAAGGTTGGGGTACGACGCATTCTGAGGGCTATAAAGTGTTGGATGACAATACAAGCAATACAAACGCTGATGTGGGTGCGAGACATATATATAAGCTCAATAGCTCAATCGATAACTTCGGCTCCACAACCGGTTTCGGGTGGGATGCGGCAAACCATAAGCTTTACGTTAACGGTACGGTGTTTGTAGATGGTAACCTGACGATAGGTGACAATGAGAATAGCGAGATCACCTATTACGGCAGGGGAACGATCGTTGCAAACGGAAACATAACGATAAACGGTAAGTTACGGCCTCCTTATGATGCGATCAAAGACGCATATGACATCAACGGCACGCATGTTCTCGGGTTGGTTACAGACGAAAGCATTGAGATAAACATATCCGGCTCCGGTTCATGTGATCGCAATAGCCCCGACGTAAGCGGCGCGTTCTTTGCGTCCAAAGAGGTCAAGATAACGCATAACAACACCACGTTCGTCGGCAGCATGATAGCCGGTGTGTTAAATATTGCCGATGGTACCAATAACAGCCACTTGTTTACAGATCCAAGCTTACCGGATTTTTTGCCGCCGTCCTTGCCAGGTAGTACGAAGTTCCTGGCAATGACGTCTTCCTGGAGAGAAGTCCCGTAAATGCTTGTCGCACTATTTGCTTAAAGTCTAATCGGTGTGTCTAATCCCTAAAGCATTATTACGGTTTACCGATGTAAAGAAAGATGGTTGCCGAGCGTTCATAGCGTATGGCAGCTACGCCCCGTCCCATTTTTGTAATTGAAATACTAATGGTCAAACCTTAGATGTAGGAGGTAGGTTTTGGGATTGCTTGGCTTGGGCAGGGGATCATCCCCAGTCGGTTTAGATATCGGTGGCGGCACATTCAGGCTTGCACAGCTTAAGCCGTCCGCCGACAAATCCGTCCTTATAAACTACGCAACTATAAAGACCCCTGAAGGCCTTGTAAGCGAAGGCGAGATTCTCGATGTCGAGGGTGTCGCGAAGGCGCTTGCCGGTTTTTGGCGTGAGAAGAAGATCTCCGAGAAAAAGGTCGTCGTAGGTGTGGCAAACCAGAAGGTTATCGTCAGGGTTGTCGAGATGCCTTATATGGTTGAATCGGAGCTTAGAAGCGCCATCCAATATCAGATAAACGAGTATATACCGATTCCTGTTGAAGAGGCGATCATTGATATACAAATAATTTCAGAGCATGAGAACAGCCAGCAGGAGAGAATGATGGACGTGCTGGTTGTTGCGGCGCGTAAGGAAATGGTTGAGAATACTGTGGCTGCCCTGGAGAAGGCCGGTCTTAAACCCGTTATCGTCGATGTCTCATCACTGGCGTTTGCAAGGGCGCTTGCTGAGAATACCCCCGAGAGGGTTCTTCAAGAAGAGGACGAACATAAAACCGCTATCGCAATGGTCAATATAAGCTCAAACCTTACGGACATCGTTGTTATTGAGGATGAGATACCGAGGTTTACCAGGGCAAGCAGTATGGGCGGACGTGTCTTTACCGATGCTCTAGTCGAGCAGCTCGGGATGACCTTTGATGAGGCAGAGGACATGAAGAAGCGGATAGGTCTTCCAGCCAGTGCGAACGATGGATCTGATGTTAACGACTCGGATATCTCGGATGTGGTCCAATATAAAGACGCCGTTCAGAATGTCCTTGAGCAGGAGATGATACGGTTTGTCGCAGAGATTAGGAGATCGCTGGATTATTACCTGGTGCAGGCGACGAGGGCCAAAAGCATTGACAAGATTATTATATCCGGCGGTGGAGCTAAGCTTAAGAACCTCCTTCAGTACTTGAAGGACAACTTTCAGATAGAGGTTGAGCTTGGCCAGCCGTTACATAGCGTTCAGCTTAGTAAGAGATTGAAGATTGAGAATATACGGGACGAAGAACTCTCGATGGCTATCTGCCTTGGCCTGGCGATGCGGGGGGTGGCGTAATGATTAAGATTAATATCAACCTGCTGCCCCGCGAAATCCAAGATAAGCGAAGCGGAGAAAAAATGATTATTTTTGCCTTGCTTGCTCTAGTTGGCTTTGCCGGCATTCTTGGCGCTATATATGCGTTTAATTCCTGGCAGATCAAGATGAGCGAGGACAGGCTTGCCATGCTGCAGAATCAGACCGCCAGGATGAATACGACAATAGATGGGCTCAGAGTATATGAGCACAGGCTCCAGGAAATTCAGAGGAGAAAACAGGTCATGGAAAAGGCGGTTGCAGGGCAGATATTCTGGTCGAAAGTTCTTGAAGAAATAATGATCGCGACCCCGAATGACGTGTCATTGGCGTCGCTGAACGGTACTGCCGATGGCATAACATTCGATGGTTCAATCATGGATCCAGAGGATAATCCGGATCAGGGTCACAAGCCGGTTGCGAAGTGGCTCTTGCGTTTGGCGGATATGAAGCCGCAGCCGGATGTTTGGTTAAGCTCGGCCACTAAGGACGAGACAAAACACACGATTCATTTTGCGAATACTATCAAATTTAAAGAATTGCCGACGCTTCCTGCCCCGCCCACGACTTCCGGGAAGTGATTGATATGAATAAATTAGCGATGAAACAGCAAGTCATAATATTGGTAGCGGTATTTGTACTGATTGTTGCGCTTTTCTACGTGTTTGCGTGGAGTCCGCAAGTAGCGAGGCTTGCCGAGTTGGACCAGCAGAGAGCGACGGAGGAGACGAAGCTTGAGACTTCGAAGAGCATGCTGGCCATGCTGGTGCAGGTTCGGCAAAACGCGTCTGAATCTGAATTTGAGCTGGTTAAAATCAGAACTAAGATGCCCAGCCAGCCCGAATTGCCGACGCTTATAGTCGCTTTGCAGAATATAGCCGACGATGCGGGTGTGGACCTTCAATCGATAACACCCGGCATGCCGACCTCCCAGGGAGATTACGGTGAGGTTGCGATCAGTGCCTCGGTATCAGGTAGTTATGTTTCGATTATCGACTTTTTAAAGCGACTGGAGAAAGCATCCAGGGAGCTACGGGTGAATACGATAAATGTTGCGACCGGTCAAAACTATCCTGATTTGGATGTAAAGCTGGCTATGAGCGCGTTTACGATGAATGATACGACGCAAACGGCACCGGCTGTGCCGTCGCAGAATGCCGCAGTTTCTCAAACCGCAACGGCGGCTAACTAACCAAGGTGATGTAGATGAAACTTAAATCAGAGTTATCAGTAGAGAAAATAAAAGAAATGATCAAGACGCCTAAGGGTAAGGGTGCCGCCGCAGGGTTACTGCTGGTCGTGGTGCTCCTGGTCGTGTTGGTGGTATCGACGCTTGCATTTCCAACGCCTGGTGGGCCATCTACCAATGTGGCGGTTCAAAAACCAGTAATAAAACCCGCAGTTAGGGTATCTAGCACACAGACGTCCTCTTCAGTGGAAGGCACAGCCTCTACAAGCACGACCACGGCGAATTCTACCGGCACGGTAAACTCTACTGATACCGTGGAGATCGAGCCCGATATAACAGGCTACAGGGACCCATTTACTCCGCTCTCAGAGCCGACCACTACGGTAAGCGATACTAGCGGCGCGGGTTTCCTGGGCGGCGTACAGGTCGGGCAGAGTGCTGATACTACACCAAGCTCGAACTCACTCGCCCTGAAAAGTATTGCCGATATAAGTGGTGTAAAGTATGCAACCGTTATATACAAAGCACAGGAGTATACGGTTCAGGAAGGGGATCAGATTGCGGGTTCGCCTTTCAAAGTAACCGATATCGGTGATGGCAGTATATCGCTTCTCTACGGCGATGATAGACTGACGTTGCAGGTTGGCGATGAGATTATTAAATAGGATAAAAGCCCGGAGCCTGAATCGATGGGGCTCTGGTTAAGGATATTTTAATCGATGTTTAAACTTAACGCCCGGTTTGCCGGGCTTTTGTTTTATGTCTGTTAGTGGAGATAGGCAGTATGATAAGTTATACTTATTGGAAAATAATCTGGAGGGAAGAGCTGAGTGATAAGGTACGTAACGGCCGGTGAATCGCATGGTCCTGCTTTGTTTGCGATTATTGAAGGGGTTCCGGCCGGCCTTGGGATAAAGGTAGATACGATAAATAAGGAGCTGGCCCGAAGGCAGTTAGGGTTTGGTAGAGGCGGGCGTATGCAGATAGAGACCGATACGGCTCAAGTGTTGAGCGGTGTGAGATTTGGTAAAGCGCTTGGCTCCCCTATAACGCTTAAGGTCGATAACCGGGATTGGAAGAACTGGCTGGAAAGGATGTCGGTTGAGGAAATATCGGGTAAGGCTGAAGTGGTAACACAGCCGCGACCGGGGCATGCCGACCTGAGCGGAGTTTTGAAGACCGGACAAAAGGATATACGAAATATTCTTGAGCGCTCGAGCGCACGGGAAACTGCGGCGAGGGTTGCTGCGGGCGCTGTTGCTAAGTTATTGTTGGCGGAGTTCGGGATACAGGTAGTAAGCCATGTTATATCTATCGGTGATGTCGAGGCGAACACTGAGAAGCTGCCGCTACCGGATGATCTTGAGCGGATAGACAGGTCTCCTGCCAGGTCTTTTGATAAAGAGGCTACCGGCAGGATGGTCGAGTTGATAGAAAAAATACGCAGCGCTAAGGATACGATCGGCGGCGTGTTTGAGGTTTTGGTGTACGGGTGCCCTCCCGGCCTTGGGGGTTATGCCTCGTGGGAGGAGAAGCTTGATGGGAATATTGCACGTGCTCTGATGTCTATCCAGGCGATTAAGGGTGTTGAGATAGGCGAGGGATTCGATGTGTCGGCAAAGCCGGGGTCGCTGGCGCATGATGAGATATTTTACGAGAAAGGGCGCGGGTATTACCGGAAGACAAACAGGGCCGGCGGTATCGAGGGCGGCATGACGAATGGCGAGGTTGTGATCGCTAGAGCTGCGATGAAGCCAATTCCCACCTTGATGCAGCCGCTAAAGACCGTTGATATTGCTACTAAGCAGTCGGTGGATGCGGTAAAGGAACGGTCCGATGTGTGCGCGGTTCCCGCAGCGGCGGTTATTGGTGAGGCGGTTGTGGCATTTGAGATTGCTAAGGCCTTGATCGGTAAGTTTGGCGGTGACGCTATGGAGGACACCAAAGCGGCTTATGACCGCTATCTGAAGAGGTTGGAAGTTTGATTAACGTCGCTTTGATAGGGTTTATGGGCTCCGGGAAGACATCTGTCGGGCATGTGTTGGCAAAACGGCTCGGCTATTCGTTTGTCGATACCGACATGTTTATTGAAAAGAGGACCGGCAGGTCTATCCCGGAAATATTTAAAAACGATGGTGAGGAGGCCTTTCGCAGGATTGAGTCGGTGGCGCTTAAGGAAGTCCTTGCCGGCAAGGGAAAGGTTGTTGCCTGTGGCGGAGGAATAGCGTTGCGGGAGGAGAACAGGCTGGAGCTGAAGAGGAGGGCGGTCGTTGTGTACCTCAAGGCCGGGACACCGGAGCTGTTCAGGCGTGTAGGTGAAACAGGTGAGCAGCGCCCGCTTCTTAATGTCGAGGACCCGGAAGCCGAGATAGGACGATTGCTCAAGCAGAGAGAACCGCAATATGAAAGCATTGCGGATATTGCGATTGATACGTCAGGTAAAACGATTCGAAGCGTTGTCGATTGCATTATGGAAGCGCTCAAAAACAAATAGAACAAGCAATTGAATATCAATTGAGTAGTTGAATAGTAATAGAACAGAAGTGGAAGAGAACAGAAACAAAAGAGAAATAAAAAGAAGTAGAAGAGAGAGAAGAGAGCGGAGAGGTTTAGTTGATACGGCAGGTTGTTAATGTCGCGCTTGGCGACAGGAGTTATCCAATTTATATAGGCGATCGGATATACCACGGGTTTGTTGAAAAATTCGAGGAGTTTTTTGGTGCCGCTAGGGTTGCCCTGATTACTAATCCTACGGTATGGGATCTTTACGGGACTCTTATAATTGAGTCATTATCGGTTGAGGCGATTAATTATGAGCTGATTCTTGTCCCGGATGGCGAGGATGCGAAATCGCTGGGCGTTGCCGAGCGGATTTACGGGGAGCTTATAGAGAAGGGCTTTGAAAGAAAGGACGTCGTTATCGCGCTGGGCGGTGGCGTTGTAGGGGATCTAGCGGGATTTATCGCGGCCACCTACGAGCGGGGCGTGCCTTTTGTTCAAATACCGACGACATTGCTGGCGCAAGTCGATAGCAGTGTCGGTGGTAAGGTCGCCGTAAATCATCCGCTGGGTAAGAACATGATAGGTGCTTTTTATCAGCCGACATTCGTATACATCGACGTATCCACGCTGAACACATTATCCGATAGGGATTTTGCGGGGGGTATGGCTGAAGTTATAAAATACGCTTTTTTAAAGGGCGGGCCGTTATTGGGGCTGATACAAGAGAAGCACGGGGATTTGCTTGATAAGCAGGTAGACGTGTTGTCCGATGTGGTAAAGACGTGTTGCTCGATTAAGGCGGAGATTGTCGAGATGGATGAGCGGGACGCCGGGGTGAGGGCTTTTCTAAACTACGGCCATACCCTCGGACACGCAATCGAGTCGGCTACCAGGTATGATTACTCGCACGGCGAGGCGATTGCGGTTGGCATGGTATTTGTCGCCCGGCTAAGTAAGACGCTTGGGATGATAGATGAGGATACGGTCGAGCTTCATAAGCGGATTATTTCTTCGTATGGGCTGCCGATCTCGGTATCGGGAGCGGATGCGATAGAGCTGGTAAAAGTCATGCAGCGGGACAAGAAGCGGGCGATGGGCGGGCATAATTTTGTGCTGCTTGACGGAATTGGAAATCCTGTTGTTAAGAACGTTGATGAGAACCTTTTAATTACAGTGCTCAGCGAATTTTTGAAAGAGGGATAAGAAGATGGGGAAGATACTGGTTATCCATGGGCCCAATCTGAATTTGCTCGGGAAACGGGAAGAGGCGGTTTACGGAACGGTAACGCTGGACGAGATAAACGGTATGATTAAAGATGAGGCTGGTAATTGTGGGCTTGATGTGGAATTCTACCAGTCGAATTACGAGGGCGATATCGTTGATAGGATTCAGACAGCGGCGGGAAGGGTCGATTGCATCATAATCAACCCGGCCGCTTTTACGCACTATAGTATCGCCGTGCGCGATGCGCTGGCGGCGGTTAAGATACCGGCGGTTGAAGTGCACCTTTCAAATATCCACGCTCGTGAGGAATTCAGGCATACGTCGGTTACGGCGCCGGTTGCGGTGGGACAGATCGCCGGGTTCGGCCCGCAGAGCTATGTGCTGGCGGTGCGGGCTGCGGTTGAGATCATAAAAGCAGCGATTAGCGAATGACGATCGTTTTGCATTTACTCATCGCTAATTGCTAATTACCTTAGCTGTAAGACCAAGGTTTGTTGTAAAGACAACTAGAGGATTGGGGACATGCAGCCTAGCTATAATAAAAGGCTTGATAAGCTACGGGAGCGTATTAAGAAGGCCGAGATAGATACCCTGTTGGTAAGCGATGCTCGCAATATTTTTTATTTGAGCGGCTCCAACGGGGGCTATACGGGGGCCAAGGTAATGTTGATCGTCGATGCGAACACATCGACGCTTATTATTGATAAGAGATATCTTGCAGAAACGATGGAATCTGCCGTAGTCGATACGATTACTGCGTGGACGGAGCCGTCTTATGGCGATATTGTGGCCCTCCTTAAAGGGTCGGGGGTTAAGAAGGTCGGGTTTGAATCCACGCATGTGACGGTTAAGCAGTATGAGCGTTTGGTTAAGGAGTTCGATGCTATCCAGCTGGTGGGGGTGGCGGGGCTTATTGAGCCGGTTCGTGAGGTAAAGGACAGGCACGAGATAACCAAAATTACCGATGCCGCCGCGATCGGGGACACGACGTTCGACTACATCACCGGGATTTTAAGACCGGGGATGACCGAGATCGAGATAAGCATCGAGATCGACTTCTTTATGCGCAAGCATGGGGCCGAGCGCCCGAGTTTCGATACTATTGTCGCGTCGGGAATCCACTCTGCGGTACCGCATGCTACCCCATCCTCTAAGAAAATTGAAGTAGGCGATTTTGTAACGCTTGATTTTGGCGCTGTCGTGGATGGCTATCACTCGGATATGACGAGAACGGTTGTTATCGGCAGGGCGAGCGGGAAGCAAAAAGATATCTATGCAAAGGTATTGGAGGCGCAGATTGCTGCGCTTGATGCCGTTGTGCCCGGTAAGGTATGCCGGGACCTGGACGCTGTTGCGCGGGATATTATCGCTGAGGCGGGCTACGGTGAGAACTTTGTCCACAGCCTTGGGCACGGGGTCGGCCTGGATGTTCATGAGGCGCCGACGCTTGCCAAGGGAAATGAGGCGATGTTGGCTGAGGCCATGGTTGTCACGGTTGAGCCGGGAATTTACATAAACGGTTTCGGTGGTGTGAGGATCGAGGACCTTGTTGTTGTGACCCGGAGTGGTCGCGAAGTCCTGACCCTCTCGACGAAAGACCTGCTGGAATTGTAAAATATCATTATGTTATTGCTAATATTATTGCTAATTCGGAGGTTAACGAATGATTTCGACAAATCAATTTAAGAATGGAATGACGATCGAGCTTGACGGCACCTTGTTTCAGATTGTTGAGTTTCAGCACGTAAAGCCGGGTAAGGGTGGGGCATTTGTGCGTACGAAACTCAGGAATTTTAAGACGGGCGGCGTTGTCGATAAGACGTTTAGGGCGGGTGAAAAAGTCGAGCAGGCTATGGTCAACAGGCGGTCGATGCAGTATCTGTACAATGACGGGAGCGATTACGTCTTTATGGATACCGAGACATACGAGCAGATAAGCCTTCCCGCATCGTTCTTGCAGGACGAGACGAAGTTTATGAAAGAGAACATGAACGTTCTTATCGCGATGCATGAGGGCCAGGCGTTGGGTATTGAGTTGCCGACGGCGGTAGAGCTTGAGGTTACCCATACGGAACCCGGTGTTAAGGGCGACACGGCAAGCGGCGGTACCAAACCCGCAACCCTGGAGACGGGGGCCGTGGTACAGGTGCCCTTGTTTATTAACGTTGGCGACATGATTAAGGTCGATACCAGGACAGGCGATTACATAACAAGGGTTTAGTTCTTACGGAGAGGCCGGCTTTCTATTACAATTACATCACCAGGGATGCCCGTATAATACGGGCACGATGGCCGCGATGAAGAACCAAGCGTTGCTTTATGTGGTATAAAAGTTCTTCACCGACAAGCGCAAATGCTGTATAATAACAACGATACCCCGTCTTTTTTCAAAGGCGGGGTTATCTAAGATTTAGAGCAGGTGGGTATGAAAGCAAGAGCAGTTAAGGTTACCGATACTACGTTGCGAGATGCGCACCAGTCGTTGTGGGCTACACGTATGCGCACGGATGATATGCTGAAGATTCTGGATAGAATCGACCGTATAGGGTACTACTCACTCGAAGTTTGGGGCGGTGCGACATTTGATGCAACGCTCCGTTTTCTTGATGAAAACCCGTGGGACAGGCTCCGCGTTATCAAGAAGCATGCCCCGAGAACCCCGCTGCAAATGTTGCTTCGCGGCCAGAATCTGGTCGGGTATAAGCAGTACCCAGACGACATTGTGCGCAGGTTTGTTCTTGAATCGGCCAAAAATGGCATGGATATCTTTAGGATATTCGATGCCCTTAACGACACCAGGAATTTAAGGGTCTCCATCGAGGCGGTAAAAGAAGCGGGGGCGCACGCGCAGGGGGCGGTATGTTACACGATAAGCCCGGTTCACACCCTTGAGCATTATGTCGAAACCGCGGTTGAGCTGGTTGAGATGGGTGTTGATTCCATTTGCATAAAAGACATGGCGGCGCTTTTGACGCCGTATAGGACGTTTAAGCTGGTTGAAAGGTTCCGCAAAGAAGTCGACGTGCCGATCGACCTGCACTGTCATTATATCGGCGGCATGGCGCCGATGAACTACCTGAAAGCTATCGAGGCCGGCGTGGATATCATCGACACGGCGACGGTTCCGCTGGCGTTCGGCAACTCGCAGCCGGCGATTGAGATGATCGCCGCAGCGCTTAAGGATACCCCCTACGACACAGGGTTTGAGCTCGAGAAGCTTTTTGATATCGCAAAATATTGGGAGGATATCCGTGCAAAACGGGGATTCCAGCGGGGCGTGACATCGATCACCCACATGCAGGTGTTCTCGCACCAGGTGCCGGGGGGCATGCTCTCAAACCTGTACAGTCAGCTCGAGCAGCAAAAAGCATTGGATCGCATGGGTGAGGTTTTAGAGGAGATTCCAAAAGTGCGGGCGGAGGTCGGATATCCGCCGCTGGTTACGCCGATGAGCCAGATCGTTGGAACACAGGCTGTTCTTAATGTGCTGACCGGAAAACGTTGGGCGATAATCCCGGATGAGATGAAACAATACGTTAAAGGACTTTACGGGCGGGCTCCGGGCCCCATCGATAAAGAGATACAGGCTAAAATCCTTGGGGATGAAACGCCGCTGACAACCCGGCCTGCCGATTTAATAACCGAAAGGTTCGAGGATTATGCAAGGGCTGTCGGGGACCTGGCGAGGAACGAGGAAGATGTGTTGACGTATGCATTGTTCCCGAATGAGGCGCGTAAATACCTGGCGGCCCATGTCGAAGGCGCTGAGAAAGCCGTCTTCATGATGAGCGAGGAAATAAGGGCCGTCAAGGAGGACGGATATATGGATGTAAACCAAGTTCGTGAATTAATAAAGCTTGTTGAGGAGAGCGGCGTTGCAGAGGTGACCGTTGAAGAAGAAGGCGTAAAAATATCGGTTAGAAAAGGGCTGGCGCTTGCGGTAGATGGTGCGATGCCGGTCTCCGGAAACGGCGGTTCGACTCAAACCCAAGCTCAAACCCAGGATAATTATCCACCACATTGGAAGAAAATAGTTGCCCCGATGGTCGGAACTTTTTATGCGGCCCCGTCGCCCGATGTAGATCCGTTTATTTCAGTAGGTGACGAGGTCAGCGAAGGGCAGACGCTGTGTATCGTTGAAGCCATGAAGCTTATGAACGAGATAGCGGCGGAGGAGCCGGGAGTAATCCGCGAGGTGGTTGTTGAAAACGGTCACCCGGTTGAGTACGGCCAGTTGTTGTTCCTCTACGAGCCACTCGGCTAGTAATCTTATTTAGCTTTATTAACAGGAGAGAGTAGTTTGTTTAAGAAGGTTCTTATAGCCAACAGGGGTGAAATAGCCGTGCGGGTCATCAGAGCCTGCAAAGAGCTTGATATCCCTACGGTTGCAATATATTCCGAGGCCGATGTAGAGGCGCTGCATACCAAGCTTGCGGATGAGGCGATTTGTATCGGTCCGGCCCAGAGTCATAGGAGTTATCTTAATATCCCGAACATCATAAGCGCGGCTGAAGTAACCGGCGCCGATGCGATTCATCCGGGGTACGGATTCCTAGCGGAGAACCCCCAATTTGCCGATATCTGCAGATCATGCCATATAATGTTTATTGGTCCGGTGGCTGAGGCGATTGAAGCGATGGGGCATAAGTCGGAAGCACGGCGCAGGATGGTTGAAGCGGGTATACCGGTCACTCCGGGTACCATCGGATCGGTCAGCGGCGATAAAGAAGCGCTGATCGAGGCAGAGAAGATCGGCTATCCCGTCATGATAAAGGCGTCTGCCGGAGGTGGCGGTAGAGGCATGAGGATCGCCCAGAACGAAAAAGAACTGGTAAAATTCCTCCGGATGGCGCAATCTGAAGCTAAGGCCGCATTCGGAAACGATGATGTCTATATGGAGAAATATGTTGCCCGGCCGCGCCATATTGAGTTTCAGATCCTGGCGGATGGGCACGGCAACATTATTCACCTGGGGGATCGTGATTGTTCGATACAGCGCCGGCACCAAAAGCTGATCGAGGAATCGCCTTCGCCATCGATAAGCGCCGATAAGCGCAAGGAGATGGGTGAGGTTGCGGTAAAGGCTGCTCAAGCGGTCGGCTATACGAGTGCGGGCACCATCGAGTTTCTGGTCGAGCCGGACGGCAGCTATTATTTTATGGAAATGAATACTAGAGTGCAGGTCGAACATCCGGTTACCGAAATGGTGACGGGCGTTGATATTATAAAAGAGCAGATAAGAATAGCTGCAGGTGAGAAGCTTAGCTATACCCAGGACGACATCAAGCAAAACGGGCATGCAATAGAGTTCAGGATCAACGCGGAGGACCCATCGAGGGACTTTATGCCGGCGGGCGGAAGAGTTACCCTGTATAATCCTCCTGGCGGGCCCGGGGTAAGGGTAGATAGTCATCTGTATACCGGCTACGATGTTCCGAATTATTACGATTCGCTTCTTGCGAAGTTGATAGTTTGGGGAAAAGACAGAAATGAAGCTATTAGTAGGGGGCGCAGGGCACTTGAAGAGTGTGTAGTTATGGGCCTTGCGACGACGATCCCGTTTCACCTGAGGGTATTGGACAACGCTTTCTTTAGGAAAGGGGAAGTCTACACCGATTTTATCTCAGGGTTTTTAAACGAATAGGAAGCATGATATCAGAACGAAGGAAGGCGCGTAAAGACGCGCTGGAAATCCTATATGAAAAAGAAATAACAGGCCAACCGTTGGAACAAATTCTTGAGAACCGTAAGCTTGCTCGCGGTGAGAAGCCGAGCGAGTTTACGATTGAGCTGGTTGAGGGTGTTGAAAAACACACGCAGCAGATCGATTCGATTATCAGCGGGCATACCGACAACTGGACGCTGGATCGCATGCCGATTGTGGACCGCAACTTGATCAGGATAGGCTTGTACGAGTTGCTATATGAGGAGGATATCCCATATAGTGTTTCTATAAACGAGGCCGTGGAGTTGGCCAAGATTTATGGGATGGAAGAGTCGAGTAAGTTTGTAAACGGTATTCTTGGCCGGATTGCGACCGAATTGAAAGAGACCAGGGGAAGCAAGGAAGCCAGGTAACCTGAGAATTGCGAATTGCGAAAGTCGAATTACGAATGAGTGAAGGTCTAGAATGAGGGTTTTAGTAACCAGATAAACATGCCGCGATATTCAATATCGAAGAAAACAAGAAGTTGGTGGAACAGTTGGAGAGGCTAACGTATAATCAAGCTTTAAACAGACTGGAAGAGATAGCGGAATTAGTAAGAAAAAAAGAGATTAGTCTCGAAGATTCGCTGGATTTGCTTGAGGAAAGCGTTCAGCTTGCGACGATTTGCAACCAGCACATCGATTATACCGCCTGGCTGCCGCAGACCGATGAAGAAACCGCAGGAGAGGATATAGTTGCCAGGTAAATACCCGGAAGATACGAGGCTTCTCGTTGAGGAGGGCCTCAAGAAATATTTTCCTGAGGTTGGGCACCCCGAGGAACTGTACAAAGCAATGAGCTACAGCCTGTTCGCAGGTGGAAAGAGATTCAGGGCTGTTCTTGCTATAGAATCTGCGAAAGTGTTTGGAACCGATCCCGAAGATGTTATGCCGGCGGCGTGTGCCGTTGAGTTTATTCACACCTACTCGCTCATCCATGACGACCTTCCCGCTTTAGACGATGATGATTTGCGGCGCGGTAAGCCGACGTGTCACGTTAAGTTCGGCGAGGACATGGCGATTCTTGCAGGGGATGCGCTTAATACCGAGGCATTTCGGCTTGTAAGCAGCGAGCAGAAGGCGATTGATGCCGGACGCATCGTGTGGGTGATAAGGGAACTGGCGACCGCGTCCGGCGCGTCGGGCATGGTCGGCGGGCAGGTAGTTGATATTCGATCTGAAGGCATGGTGGTCGATGCCGAGACGCTTAAGTTTATACACGAGAAAAAGACCGGCGAACTTATAAAGGCATCGGTGCGTGCGGGCGCGATTCTCGCGAACGCATCCGAGCGCGATCTTGCGTTGTTGACCGATTACGCGATATATCTGGGGTTGGCGTTTCAGATCGTCGACGACATCCTTGATGTGGTCGGTGACGCGGCGGTTCTCGGTAAAGCGGTGGGCAGCGACGTGCTGCATGAAAAAGCTACCTACCCAGCGCTTTACGGGCTTGAAAAGGCAAAAGAAATGGCGCGGATGATGACCGATAAGGCCAAGGAGGCGCTATCTCAAGTTGATGGCGACACGACGGTTCTTGCGGAGCTGGCGGATTTTGTTTTTGACCGGGACTTCTGAGAAGGGGGACGTTGTTTCCTGTGCGTCCTAACTTGTTGAGTTAGGACGCACAGGAAACAACGTCCCCTATAACCCTATAACAAATTACCATTACTAAAGCAGGGACTTAGCGTTATAATACGTGAAATAACCTAAAATATCAGAAATCGCTGGAATGTGGAATAGTTGATGACAGTGGCGGTTAAGGGTAAAAGAAGGGTGATATGGACTATCAAATTCTAAACACGATCAAAAGTCCGAACGATATAAAGCACTTGTCGCATGGGGAACTAGCCCAGCTGGCCACGGAGATCAGGTCGCGGCTGATTGAGACGGTTTCGGAGACGGGAGGGCATCTGGCGTCAAGCCTGGGGGTCGTCGAGCTAACGCTTGCGCTTCACCGTTCCCTTGAAAGCCCGGTTGATAAGATAATTTGGGATGTCGGTCATCAAAGCTACGTACATAAGTTGCTGACCGGCAGGAACGAAACGTTCTCTACCTTGAGGCAGTACGGGGGTCTGGCGGGATTTCCAAAGAAAAGCGAGAGCGAGCATGACTTTTTAGATAGCGGTCACGCCAGCAACTCGATCAGCTTTGGCCTTGGAATGGCCGAGGGCCGCGATAAAGATGGCGGGAACGAGCATGTCGCCGTGGTCATCGGCGATGGTTCGCTGACCGGCGGAATCGCGTATGAGGCGCTTGACCAGGCCGGGCACCTCGGCACACGTTTGATGGTTGTTCTCAATGACAACGGAATGTCGATATCCCCGAATGTTGGGGCGATATCCGGATATCTCGCCTGGGTTAGGTTGGACCCGGGGCATGCCAAGCTTCGCAAAGAGATCGAGCAGAGGATTAAGAAGCTGCCGGCAATCGGCGAGCTTGTGTACGATATTGGGATGCATGTAAAGGAGAGCGTGAAGGCGCTTCTCGTGCCGGGAATGCTGTTTGAGGAACTTGGATTCACTTACATCGGCCCGATAGACGGCCACGATATACGCGAAATCGAGCGTAACCTTGGGCTTGCCAAGCAGGTTGAAGGCCCCGTTTTGATCCACGTGATTACAAAGAAGGGGCTTGGGTATTCGCCGGCCGTCGAACGGCCTGAAAAATGGCATGGCATCGCCCCGTTTATTACGAGGACGGGCGAGCCTAAATCTTGTAGCGATGTTTCCACGTATACCGAGGTATTTGGAAAAACGCTGGTAGATTTGGCGAATAAGAATGATAAGGTGGTCGGTATAACCGCGGCAATGGCAAGCGGTACCGGGCTGGACATATTCGAGAAGGCGCACCCGGACAGGTTTTATGATGTCGGGATAGCCGAGCAGCACGCCGTTACCTTTGCGGCGGGTCTGGCGATGCGGGGATATCAGCCGGTGGTGGCGATTTACTCGACGTTCTTGCAACGCGCTTACGACCAGATAATGCAGGATGTGAGTCTGCAGGAGCTTCCGGTGGTCTTTGCGGTCGATAGGGCCGGAATTGTCGGCGAGGACGGCCCGACGCACCATGGGGCGTTTGACCTGACATATTTGAGAAGCGTTCCCGGCCTTACGGTCATGGCGCCGAAGGATGAAGACGAGCTGCGGCATATGCTGTTTACCGCTCTTGAAATAAAAAAGCCGGTTGCCCTGAGGTACCCGAGGGGCAAGGGTTTTGGTATAAAACTATTGGGGCCATACCATCTGGTTCCCGAGGGTAAAGCTGAGATTCTAACTAAAGGAAGCGATGTCTGCATTCTGGCGGTCGGTAGGATGGTGCAGTCCTCTGTCGAGGCGGCAGAGGTGTTAGAAAAGCGGGGTGTGTCGGCATCGGTAGTCAACATGCGCTTTATTAAGCCGCTTGATACCGATATGATTGCGTGGGCCGCGGAAAATCATAGCCTCGTGGTAACCGTCGAGGACAACTCGCTGATCGGCGGGTTCGGGTCGGGCGTTCTTGAAGTTCTTACCGAGCTTGGGGAGTCTACACCGGCACTGCGCCTGGGCATACCGGATAGATTTATATCCCATGGATCGATAAAACGCCTGCTTGCAGAGATCCATCTCGACGCAAACGGGATCGCCTACAGCGTTAACCGTAAATTAGATGAGCCGGGCAACCCAAAGAAGCGTTCCAGAGTCGCAGAGAAGCGGGTAGCCGGAAAACGCGCATCGGTCCTCGAGTAGCCGGAAGATGACTAAAGATGACAAGGAAACGGGCGGATGTATACCTGGTAGAAGCGGGGATTGTAGAGAGCCGCGAACAGGCGCGCCGCCTTATCAATGAGGGCAAGGTATTTGCCGACGGTAAGCCGGTCGGTAAACCCGCAAGCTTGATTGAAGATGGCAGCCACATTACCGTTTTAGAGCCTACTACCTATGTTTCTCGCGGCGGTCTTAAGCTTGAAAAGGCGCTCCACGAATTTGCAATTAATCCCGAAGGTAAGTTTTGCGTTGACGTTGGCGCGTCAACCGGTGGATTTACGGACTGCCTGCTGCGCCACGGAGCACGCAGGGTGGTCGCAATCGATGTCGGTTACGGACAGCTTGCCTGGTCGCTCCGCCAAAATCCCAAAGTCGTCGTTATGGAGCGCACCAATATTCGTTATGTTGCGCCCGCGGACCTTGAAGAACCGGCCGACCTGGTAACGGTGGATGCCTCCTTTATCTCGCTTGAGAAAATCCTGGAAAGCATTTTAAACCTCATGAAACCCGACGGAGAGCTTATTGCGCTCGTTAAGCCCCAGTTTGAGGCGGGCAGGGAGCGGATAGGTAAAAAAGGCGTGGTAAAAGACCCCGAAGTGCATAAGGATATTTTGATGCATATATGGGATCATTTTAAGAAAAGCGGCTTGTTTGTAAAGGGTTTAATATATTCCCCCATAAAGGGGCCCGAAGGAAACATCGAATTTCTTATCTATGCCTCGCGAATCGGGCCCGGCATCCCCGAAGAGGATAAAGCGGGAATAGTCGATAACATAGTAGAAAAAGCACATGAAGAGTTGAGCTAGGTTCTTACCCCGGGCCCTAGCCTCTGAACCCTATAAAGGGTGCTAATTACCGAGTGTTAGCTTATAATATAAAGTGATATAAAGCGTTTATAAAAATCGAAAACAGGACGTATATATGCATGAAACTCCATATAAAAAAATGAATACCGTGACGATCGTTCCCAATATCGAGAAGGCGGACGTGCTGCCCATAGCGCTTGCATTAATTGCATGGCTCAACGAGCGGGGCGTGAAGGCGATTATGCATGCGGACGATGCCGTTAAGTTGAACAGGCCCGATCTTGCGGCCGATGATGCCGGGATACAGGGGAGCGATGCTCTGATATGCCTTGGTGGGGACGGTACCATACTGCGGGCTGTGCGCATCCTCAAAGGTGCGATGGTGCCGATTGTCGGGGTTAACCTTGGTCGCGTCGGGTTTTTGTCCGAGGTTGAGTTTACCGAGATGTATCCGGCGATGGAGAGGATAATTGCCGGTGATTATAAGATCGACGAGCGGATGGCGCTGAAGTGCACGATTAATGCCGCTGATTTTCATCAGGAATACATTGCGCTCAACGAGATAACGATCGAGCGCGGACGTCATCAACGCATGCTTGAGATGGGTGTCTATATAAATGACCAGATATTCAGCAGGTATAAAGCGGACGGGCTTATATTCGCCACCCCCACGGGTTCTACCGCGTATTCGTTCTCGGCGGGCGGTCCGGTTGTGTCGCCGGTTCATGAGTTGATCCTGCTAACGCCCATAAACCCGCATTCGCTGTTTGGCAGGACGGTGGTTTTGGGCGCTCAGGATAAAGTAAAGGTAGAGCTGGCACGCCGGCTGGATATCACGGTGGGTGTTGATGGTTTTGCCGTGTTTCAGGCAATCGCCGATTCAGTACATATTGAGAAAGCGCAATCAAAGGTGCTGCTCGTTAAGCTTAAAGACAGGAGCTTCTACACGGTATTTAAAGATAAGCTAACCGTTTGGGATACTTGGCTTCACTAGCATATCGGTCTACTGAAGTATGATAGAGTACTGGGGAGAACATGCTTCAAGAGCTTTCTATTAATAATCTTGCGCTTATAGATAAGGCACGAATCCAATTTGGGCAGGGCTTGAACATACTGACCGGGGAGACCGGTGCGGGCAAAACTGTGGTGGTTGGAGCGGTCAACCTGTTGCTGGGTGGGCGCGCCGACGCATCGCTTATCCGAAGCGGCAGCGTAAAGGCCGAGGTGCAGGGCATGTTTGCTATCCCCCCGGGCCTAAAGGTTTCTGATGAGAAGCTAGGCGATTTTCTTGAAGATGACGAACAGCTTATAATCCGCAGGGTTATTTCCACAGACGGCAAGAACAAATGCTACGTTAACGACCACATGGTAACGGTCGCCACGCTTTCCGAGATAGGAAGGCGCTTGGTCGACCTGCACGGCCAGCACGAGCATCAATCGCTTTTTAAAATATCAGCGCACGTTGATTTCCTTGATAAATACGGCGGCAAAAAGCTGCTGGAGCTGCGCGGCGAGTTTCGGGAGAAGAGCGGGACGCTGCGGCGCATGAAGGACGAATTGGGGCGGCTGCACGGCGCCGAGCGTGAGATGCTGGGCAAGAAGGATTTGCTGCAGTTTCAGGTGAGCGAGATCGAGCGGGCTGCGCTAACCCAGGGAGAAGACGATGAACTTATGCGGGAGCGCGAGATTCTGCGAAATGCCGAGAAGCTCTACTGCGCGGTAGCCAAAGCCGCGAATGCGCTCTCGGAAAGCGACGAGATCGCGCCCGGAACCGAGCTGGTTGCAAGGGCGCTAGATGAGCTTCGCATGGTGGCGAGTATCGACCCGGAGCTGGATGGGCTGATCGAGCGCCTCAACGGTATTTTGCTAGAGCTTGAGGACTGCTCTCAAAACATCCGCAACTATGGCTTAACCCTGGACTTTCCACCGGACAGGCTTCAGGAAATCGAGGACCGCCTGGCCCTTCTATCCCTCCTAAAACGAAAATACGGCGCAACGATTGAAGATATCCTTGCCTATATGGATACCGCCTCTAAAGAGTTGCTTTTGTGTGATACTTCGGGTGAGAGGATGGAGAAACTAGAGGTAGATATAGTAGAGACAGAAAAAGAGCTGGCTACCATCGCAGTGCAACAAAGTGAATCCCGTGCGAGCGCGGGCAAGAAATTCGCTAAAGAAGTTATGAGAGAACTTGCCGATTTGAATATGCCAAACGCTAAATTTGAGGTATTATTTAGCAGGGAACAAGATGACAACGGATTACTAGTAGAAGATAAAAGGACGAAACTTTACCCGAACGGTATCGACAGAATCGAGTTCATGATATCGGCAAACAAGGGAGAGCCGGCAAAACCACTCACGAAGATAGCGTCGGGCGGGGAGATATCGCGGGTGATGCTGGCGCTGAAGATCATACTTGCCGATGCGGATGAAGTGCCGACCCTGATATTCGATGAGATCGATGTGGGGATCGGGGGAACGACTGCGATGGCGGTAGGCCAGAAGATGTCGATCCTTGGGTTACGGCACCAGGTGTTCTCTGTAACGCACCTGCCGCAGATAGCCAGTTTCGCCGATAAGCATTTCTCCGTTGTTAAATTTGAGGTGGAAGAGCGAACGAATACCGAGATCGTGGAATTGCTAAGCGGGGACAGGGTGAGCGAGATGGCTCGCCTGCTGAGCGGAAATATTAGCTCGGATGTATCGCTTAAACACGCTGAGGAACTGATAACTGAGGCGCAAAGGAACAAACACGGGCTGGTAGATGGACGAGTTAACTAATAAACAGGAGACTGAGGCGCAACTCGAGGATCCAGGTAAAATCTTATTCAGTGCAGAAGTTGAACTACCTGCGGATAGTTCTTCAACGACAACAGCGCTCCGTATTAATCAAATACGGCGTGAGAACCGCCGCAGGAGGTTGCGCAGGCTGAAACAAGGGTTTCTTGTCGTGTTGTTGATAACCTCAGTCGGCCTTACATATTATACTGTGACTGAGTCGGGGATTTTAAAGGTTGCGCAAGGTTCAAAAGCGGGCGCCTCGGAACTTAATAAGCACGCTAAGGATGAGCCGCTTTATAATTGCTTCGCAACGGTCGGCACGTCGAGCCTTAAGCTGTCTTTGCCGGGCAAAAACGGAGATGTAATCGGCGTGGGATTCCATGAAGCGGAGCGCAGAGAAGCGATCGCTATTACACCCGCCGTAAATTACTTTAACAGGGATACCACTGCAACAGTACGAAAAGCAGTGCTTGCCACGAATAGCCCCGTGCTGTTTGTGATGAGTTCCCGCGGACGGGGGAGCGCATCGACGTCGGCCATGGATATAGCGATGGTGCCGGGCGCCGCCGTATACAGCCCGGTTGACGGTGTTGTAACCATGGTAAAAACCTATAACCTTTATGGTAAGTTGATGGATTACCATATAGAGATCGAGCCGGATGGGTATCCTGATTTGCGGGTTGCTATTATTCATATCGACAATATCCATGTTACCGTAGGGCAAAGGGTACAGAGGCGGGTGGATCAGATAGGGTGGATGAGACCGCTGCCCGATATAGCAAGCCAGATAAACAAGTACCTGCCCAGCCGGTACGATCATGTCCACATCCAAGTTAATCCCGCGAATATACAGGTAGAGGGTAAGCTGGGATCGTAAGAACTGTTAGATAATCGTTAGTTGTACAATCAGCCTATGCAAGGGCTCAGATAATAAAGAGGTTTATTATGGATAGTTCCAAAGAACTTCTTGATAAAAAAGTTGAAGTTCCTGCCGATGGCGTTAACAAGAAATTACCGGCACATGATAATCTAGAGATAGACATCCTACGAAGCGACCTACAAAGCGACTTACAAAGTGATCTGCCAAGCGACTCACAAAGAAGCGATCGACCCGGGGTACAGGTGCCCGACCGGGAGAGCGAGAAAGCCGGAAGTATGTTTTATGAAGGTGTCGCGAAGCTCGATAAAAGGACAAAAAAGCTTGTAAAGCGGCTGAAGCCCGGAGATATCGCAATAATCGACCACGAAGACCTCGATAGGGTTACCGCCGAAGCGGTTGTTGAGACCGGTGTGGAGGTTGTCATAAACGCCAGTTGTTTCACCTCGGGAAAGTATCCCAATACCGGCCCCTTAATCCTCTGTTCCGCCGGAATTCACCTGCTGGATAACGTTGGGGCGGAGATATTTGAAAAAATCAAAGAGGGGGCTAAACTCAGCATACGGGGCGAGGAAATCTACTGCAACGGAACCCGTATCACCTCTGGCAAGAAACTTACGCACATGATTCTCGAGCAGGAGATAGAGAAAGCACATAGCCGGATTGGTGAGGAACTCGAAAGGTTTGCCGTTAACACGCTTGAATACATGCAAAAGGAAAAAGAGCTGATTCTGGATGGCTCAAGGGTTCCGGAAACTCGTGTCGACTTTAAAGGCCGTCATGCGCTTATCGTCGTCCGTGGGTACGATTACAAGCCCGATCTCAAGGCGCTCAGGGCATATATCCGCGAGGTGAAGCCGATACTGATAGGCGTCGACGGTGGGGCGGACGCCCTCATCGAGGAAGGGTATAAACCGGATATCATTATCGGGGATATGGATAGCGTAGTTGATGATACGTTGAGAAGCGGGGCCGAGCTGATCGTTCACGCATATCCGGGCGGAAAAGCCCCGGGCTTAAAAAGGCTTAACGACCTCGGCCTGTCCCCGATTACCTTTGAGGCCGTCGGAACCAGTGAGGATATTGCGATGATTCTCGCCTACGAACACGGATGTGAACTTATCGTGGCCGTAGGCACACACGCGAACCTTGTTGAGTTTTTAGATAAGGGCCGCAAGGGAATGTCCAGCACGTTCCTGGTGCGCTTGAAAGTCGGGAGCAAACTCGTGGACGCTAAAGGCGTGAATAAGCTTTACAGGTCCAGCGTGAAAATAAGCCATCTCGTAGTCTTACTTTTTGCCGGAATGAGCGCTATTATAGCCATAGTGATGGCTGCGCCCAGCATTAGACAGTCCATCCGGCTGCTATTAATCCAGATCAAACTGATGTTAGGACTTTAATTTAATTTAGGGCTTTAAGTTAGGACTTTAGGAGTAGCATATGTTAGATATGCGCTATCATATAGCGTCACTCGTCGCCGTTTTTTTTGCGTTAGCAATCGGTATTCTGTTGGGAACGGTTATTGTGGATAAAGGTGTGCTTGTGAACCAGCAACAGGCACTGGTTAAACGCATCGAAACGAACTTCAACGAATTGCGTGAAGAAAATCGGATGTTGCGGGATGAAGTCGGGGAGCAGAGAAAGTTTGCAACCCAGGTAATTCCGCTTGCTATTGAGGGAAGACTTGATAAACAAAATGTCGGCGTTATCGTGACGGCCGATGCGGGTGACGAGATAGTGTCGGGTCTTATAGACGGGTTTAAGAAGGCGGGGGCAACGGCAAGTTCAATCAGGCTAAACAACGATATTAAACTGGCCGACCAGGCGTTAACGCAGCTCAAACCCTATTTCACTGCAGATCAATTGACGGCCGATAACGCACGGGAGCTTGTGCTGAAGAGGATGGTCGATGAGTTGGCGAAACCCTCCACATCGACCGCTACGGCAATCACTACGACCACAACCGTTGCCAAAGTACCGTTTCTCGTGCAGCTCTCGAATATGGGCTTTATAAAAACAGACATAAATTTCTCGCTTTTTAAACCCATAAATGCGGCGGTGATTGTTGGGGGGTCGGATTCCAACCAGGACCCGCTGAAGACAGACCTTCCGCTGGCGGCACAGCTTAAAGCCATTAAGATTAGAGCAGTCGGGGTTGAGACTTCGGTGGCCAAAAAATCATACATTAAAACCTTCCAGGAGGCAGGAATTCCAACCGTTGATAATATCAACCAGCCAACCGGCATTATATCGACAGTCTTTGCGCTTGCCGGGCAAGACGGAGATTTTGGGATTAAAGGGACTGCAGGCCAATTCATGCCAACATACATATCCCCTTAGAAGACGAAGTGACGTTTAAAGGTCTCTATGGATAACACCAGGGTAGTTGCAGTGATAGCCGCATTTAATGAGGCGGATAGGATAGCCGCAACCATACATGCGGTAAGAGATATAGCAGCCGTAGGAAAAATCCTGGTCGTTGATGACGGCTCCACCGATGCGACCGCCGAAGTTGCGGAGCATGCGGGAGCCGTTTTACTACGCCTACCTCAGAATGTCGGCAAAGGAAAAGCCCTGCAAAGAGCAATGGAGGGTGTACGAGAAGAGATCGTGCTGTTCCTTGATGGCGATCTTGGGGCGTGCGCCGGTGAGGCTGCAAAGATACTCGAGCCTGTTCTCAACGAAGAGGCGGACATGGCGATCGGCGATTTCCCGAAAGCGCAGAAAGCCGGGGGCTTAGGTTTTGCAAAAGGTTTAGGTCGCTGGGGCATACACCGGTTTACCGGTGTATATATGAACGAGCCGTTATCGGGCCAGCGGGCTGTTAAGGCCAAATATGTGAGCGGCTTGGATTTTGAATCCGGCTATGGGCTTGAAGTCGGGTTAAGCATCGATATCCTAAAACAGGGGTGCCGGGTGGTCGAGGTTCCCGTTTGTATGACTCATCGTGAAACGGGGCGCGACCTGGCGGGTTTCGTCCATCGCGGACGACAGTTTTTGCATATTCTACGTGTAATTATCCGAAGAATGTTATCCGATACATAATGGTAATTTCTTAAATGTTAACGAGCACCGAAACACATATGTAGCACACGCGGTACAGGAGGCAGTAGCGGTGATAGAACGGGGAATACTATACGTCGTAGATGAAACTACAAACAGCATGAGCCAGCACGTCCTCATCCTTTTAAAGTATCTCAACAGGGCGCGGTATAAGCCCTCCCTGTTGATTTCCTCGGATTCGTACCTGCTCGAGCATGTCAAAAAGCTTAATGTAGAGTACCAGGTTATCCCCGGAATCGCGAGTGCCAACAAGCTTAATAGCGGCGGTATCGCAAAGCAGATAGATCAGTTTATCGAGGAGCATGCCGTTAATTTAATCCATAGCCACGGATATCAGGCGTGTTATGTGAGCGCCCAGGTTGCGAAGAATCGGAATATTCCCCATGTTAGTACGGTGCATACAGTCGATAGCGCTACCCCAAAAAAGAAGGGTTTTTTAAATCTGCCTTACAATAAGATCGCGGCTATGCCCGATCACCTGATTGCCGTATCCGAAGCGGTTAAGCACGATATAGAGGGTTTCAATAGCGCAAGCTTAATCTACAACGTTGTTGAAGCCGACAGGTTTGGCGAAACACTCGATACCGAGCACCTTTACAGAGAGCTTGATCTAAAGAAAGAAAACAACCTTGTAGGCGTGATTACGAGGCTTTCTCCAGAAAAAGGAACGGGTACTTTTTTAGAGGCTGCAGCAGTGCTGGTTAAAGATAACCCGAATATGTACTTCATAATCGCCGGGGACGGAGATGAACGTCCGGCTTTAGAGAAGCAGGCATCGAATTTGGGTATATCCAAAAACGTACGGTTTTTGGGGTTTAGGCGAGACGTTGCACATATATTAAAAAGCCTTGATGTTGTGGTGATTCCGAATCTTGCAGCAGGCTTGCCCCTTATTCTTTTAGAGGCGCTGGCTTGTATAAAGCCGGTTGCGGTGACCGATGTACCCGGTGTGCGTGAGGCTGTGAATGAAGAGCACGTTGAGCTTATTCCGGCCGGTAATGCGGCGGCAATCATCGAGGCGGTAAACGGTATACGTGCCGACCAATGTAAGGCCGATACCAAAGCGCAGGCGGGGCATAAATTAGTAATTGAGAGGTTTACAATCCCGAGCATGATGAAACCCACAGAATCTCTCTACCTTGAAAAGGCAAGATAGTTTACGCTTCTAAAAAAATCCATTGGCATATTAAGGCTTGCATATTAAAATATGTAGAGTCGGCTGAAAGCGGTATCCTCTCAAGCTTGAAAAGGCATATCGACACTATATTTTGGTAGTAGTTATTCTAGAGGCAAGGTGGTATATGTCAAAAACGGTAAGCTGTGTGGCTCCGGCCCAGCGAAAGCAAGCAGGATCGTATATGTCGAAGAAGATGGTCAGCTTTGTAATACCGGCGTATAACGAGCGAGAATACATCGAACAGGTATTGCGGGCATTGGATAAAGTTCCCCTACCCGAGGGGGTGCGGCGTGAGTTGGTGGTCGTGGATGACGGCTCGACCGATGGCACCGCCGATTTTGTGGAGTCGTTGCGGGATATCGACTCTGTTGTGATCTACCGGATGCCTCAGAACAGCGGCAAAGGCGCTGCGCTACGTGCGGGATTTTCTATCGCGCGAGGCGACGTTCTTATCGTCTGCGACGCCGACCTGGAATACAAACCTTCAGATATACCGAAAGTTCTTGAACCCCTGCTAAGCGGACAGGCGGATATTGTGTATGGAAGCAGGTTTATGGGCGATATCAAAGGCATGAAATTCGTAAACCGGCTTGCAAACCGTTTGCTTACGGTGACGGTCAACATACTGTTCGGCGCAAAAATAACGGACGAAGCTACAGCATACAAGGCGTTTAACAGAAACGTGCTGAGTTCGATCAACCTTAAGTGCACCGGTTTTGAATTTTGCCCCGAGGTTACCGCCAAGACCCTGAAGCGCGGTCACAAGATTATCGAGGTTCCCATTACATATGAAGCCCGTAACATCGAAGAGGGAAAAAAGATAAAATGGCAGGATGGCTTCATTGCAATCTGGACGCTGGTCAAATACCGGTTTAAGGATTAAGAGAGATACAATCATTGCGTAGACTAGACGCGGCAATCATCATACTTATCATCGCGATCGTTCTTGGCGTTGTTATGCGGGTCGAAGCCTGGGAGAAGATCGCCAAAGTAGACGTTTTAACGATGTCTTCGGACTCGGTATCGTATAACGGCATAGCGAAGAATTTGCTGGCCGGAAAGGGATACAGCAGCCCCAACCATATGATCGCCAGGCAGGATCAACCTACTGCGTTTTACGCCCCTACATACCCTTTTTACCTGGTTGCCCTTTACTATGTGTTTGGTCCTTCGACAAAAGCCGGGGTGATGTCGCATATGATCCTGGCAATTGCGACCATCCCGCTGATATATTTGCTTGGCATGCGGCTTTACGGCCGGGTCGAAGGGGCTATCGCTTCGCTTATATACGCGGTTTCACCGGACATCATCCATTACAATATAATGCTGACTTCGGAAACGCTATTTTTCGTCCTCGAGATATGTTTATCGATTCTCATCGTTGGAATATTTAAAAAAGACCGCCCCTCGCTGTGGATGTTGGCGGCGACCGGGCTGGTTTTTGGCGTAACTTATCTTTGCAGACAGACCGTAATTTTCCTTCCGGCCCTCATAGTGCTGGGGCTATGGTTGCGGTTTAAGGATAATGGATATTCGTGGCTGCTTAAATCAACCGGTGTGTTTTTGGTCGCGGCGGTACTTTTGATCGTTCCCTGGACCATCCGCAACTATATGGTATTTGGCGAGCCGGTGTTTAGCACGACAACCGGTCCGGCGACACTCTGGTGGGGGACGTATGAGGATAAAGGGACGCCGTTAGGCGTACTGATAGACAGGTACCGTGAGAGACATTCTGATAAGAACGAAGTTCAGATGAGTCAGATGATGACCAAAGAGGCCATTCAGAGGATAAAACATATGAGTGGCACCGATATCCGCGGGCTGCTACACCAGCGAGTACGGCGCCTGTTCGGGTTTCCGAGGGTCTATGATTTAAGAAAACAGCAAACGGTCACCGGCTTATTCTACCTGGTGCTCGGGGTGCTAGGCATAGCGGGCTTATTGATAGCGTCAAAAGGGAAATACGAGCGGCAATTGCTGATGCTTACCGTCGTCTTAACCATGCTGCTTCACATATTCACCTTGACGGTGTTCAGGTATTTAATGCCCCTGGTACCGTTTCTTGGTCTTGGCGCCGCTAACCTGCTTTCGTATGTCGCTACCCGTATAAAAGCCGTATTTCAGGCGTATGGCGTTCGTTTGACGGCATCTTAAACCACGTATATCATGAGACTCATGTATTTTATGTCTAGGTAATAGCTTATTTTGTTGTGCAATCCGGAGGACGTATATGCAGCGTAAAATCGCAGTTGTAGTTCTAGTTGTAGCTCTATTAGCAGCAGTTCTTTCGTTGTTGCCGGCGCCGCAGGCCATGGCGGCCGAACACGGCAATAAGGTTGTCTTTGTCCTTATGGATAACATCACCTGGTCGGATATCATCACCGCCGACGACCCCGTATTAAACGACCTGATCAAAACAAGTTCGATCGGTCTTCTCAATAACCGCGCCTTCAAAGCGCCCTCACGCTCGCGAAACGCACTTACCGTTGGGGCGGGGGTAAGGTCGGATGCGGCCCCAGCGAGTTTTGAGGAATATAACGCCACCGAAACATACGGCGGCGTGCCGGCAATTGAAGCGTATAAGCTGCGTACAGGCAAGTGCACCGTAAAAGGTCAGGTACTCGAGCTTGGTATTGCCTCGATAATAATGGACAACGATAACGGCATGCAGGATTTTACCCCCGGCGAGCTGGGAAGCATTATTGAGGCCCACGGGGGCAAGACCGCGGTGCTGGGTAACGCGGATACATCGCTTACCGATAACCCGGATGCCTACAATCGCGTGGCCGTTGCTATAGCAATGAATGAAGACGGTGCGGTCGATTTTGGAAATGTCGGCAAGAACATGCTGTTGCATGACCCCAAATCCCCGTTTAGCGTTAGGACGGATTATACGAAGATGAAGACTGCCTTTGCGCAGTACCTTCCCAAGGCGGATTTTATCGTACTCGACCTCGGCGATACGGTAAGAGCCGACTATTATAGCCGGTACGTCCTAAAACGCCGGGCGTTGAATATGAAGATGCGGGCTATTCATAACAATGCCAGGTTCTTAAAGCAAGCAATGGATGTGGCGGGGCCGGATACGGTTTTTATCGTGACGGCACTGTCAGCGCCCGGATCGACTAAGGCTCCGCTTAGATCCGGCCTGGAGCAGTTGACGCCGATACTAGTGCACGGGTCCGGCTTTAAGCCGGGGCCCTTGATCGCGGATACTACGAACAGGGAAGGCCTTGTTACGATTATAGATATCACGCCGACTATTCTAAACATCCTAGAAATGAAGAAGGGCGAGGATATGCCGGGGAGCGTTATGCGCACGGGGTCGACACAGATCTCTCCGCAAGAGCTTGACCGGTTTAATCAAAGCGCGATTGGCGTTAAGGATACCCGTAGAATGGCGATTCTTGCGTATATTTACATCCAGATCGTCCTGTACGTGCTGGCGGCGCTTGTTATTGCCTACAGGAGGATGCTCACCAGGAAAACGGCGACGATACTGTCGACACTGATCTTTACCACCATGAGCTTCCCTCTCTTTTCCTTCTACACGACAAAGCTTGAACGCGTAGCCGCTCAGGGATCGCTTGTTACTTTATTGACTATCGTCGTTTCCCTTTTATTTGCGTTGCTATTGGTTGCGATTCGCAGAAAAGTGCTTCACCCGATCATCGGTATCGCCCTGCTTAACGTCGTCGTTCTGTCCGTAGAGGTGTTGATGGGCGGGCCGTCCTTCATCAACAGCATCTTCGGCTACGACCCGATTCGGGGCGCTCGTTTCTTCGGTATAGGCAACGAGGCTATGTCGATATTACTGGCGAACGGACTACTGTTATTCGGCCTAATGCTCGAAAAGGTATGGAACAAGTGGACCGTGCTTGCCGGGGCCGTTTTATCGGTGTTTTTGATCGTGCTGATCGGGTTTCCGGGGCTTGGAACGAATACCGACGGGCCGATTACCGCAACCGCGACGTTTACCACAATGGTCCTTCTATCCGCTAGGTCAAAGGCCAAATTCCGAAATTTTGCAATCGCGCTGGTAATGGTGGTTGTTGTTCTTGCGCTATTTGCCGGTTACGATGCAATGCACGGTGCGACGACGCACATGGGAAAATCCGTTAACCTTATTATCTCAGGAGGTTTTCCCGAGGCGGTCATGATTATCAAGCGCAAGTTGGCCACGAACTTGATGATATTTAAGTTTAGCACATGGTCGTATTTTCTCTTTATAATGCTGGGGCTCGCCATATTCCTATGGATGAAGCCGACCGGCGTTCTGAGCCGTTTGCTTGCAAAATACCGGGGATTATCGACGGCGATCTCGGCATCGATCGTTGGTGGCATCGTCGGATTTATCTTTAACGACTCGGGCATTTTGATACCGGCGATCATTATGTCGTATATGATTCCAACGGTTATTTACCTGATGATCTGGGAGCAATATCGCTCTGCGGAGCATGAAGAGATAAGGGGCACGAGCCCGGAATCTCGAGTGCTTGGGAAGAACGGTTAATAGGAGAAGAGCATTGTGGATATAGAGTGGGTCTGAAGAGGGTAATTTCTTGTGGTAAGTGCGGTGTTGCTTTATTTATGGATAATTGCGCATGGGGTGACGGCGGCGATTGTGAGCCTGGTGATATTGCCGATGGTCGTCGGGATGCTAAAGGAATCCGGGGCCGTTAAGGTAAACTACCGTCAAAAGGAAGTCGTCAATATGGCGGGCATCCTTATTATCCTGGTTTGGATACTGCTAATGGCGGCGGCGGCGATTGTCCCGACAGCCGCCGATATGCTGGGCATATTTATCCCGGATGGATTTGTCGTAAGCTCTGATGTGGCGATGCCGCTAACGATACTTATTCTTGGAGCCGGTCTTTTCGGCCTGGTCGATGACCTTCTTGGAACTAGAGAGTATAGTGGCTTCAGGGGCCATATCGGGGCGCTATTTAAAGGAAAGCTGACGACGGGTGCGCTTAAGGCTATCGGGATACCGGTGGTGGCCGTGTTTGCATCCTCGCTACTATCGTCGGAGGTGCTAGAAATTATTGGGAATGCCCTCCTTATCGCGCTCTGCGTCAACGCCTTGAACCTGCTTGATTTACGTCCGGGACGGGCGCTTAAGATATATATTCCGCTGCAATTGTTCTTTATCTATGCGGCGGGGAGCGCTTTCGGATCATCATCCGCAGCGCTGGCCGGTATCGCGCTGGTGTTGATCGCCTCCGACTTGAAGGAAGAGATCATGCTTGGCGATACGGGGTCGAATATTCTTGGCGGTGTTCTTGGATTCTGTTTAGTCGCCACCTATGGGTGGAATGTAAAATTACCGGTTATTATTTTACTTATATTATTGCAAGTCCTTACAGAGAAATACTCGATTACCGCAGTTGTTGAGCGTGTCCCTATTCTGAGGGCCTTTGATAATCTAGGGCGAAAAGCTGAATAGGCGATTCGATTTTGTCGCGAATCCGTGATAAAATGCGAAGGTTGGTATAATGAGATATAGTAGACTTCTAGAGGAAGAAAGGCAAGCAAAAGGGGAGAGATGATTGGCTAAACATATCTTTGTAACAGGCGGCGTTGTCTCATCGCTGGGAAAAGGAATTACCGCCGCCTCTCTTGGCAGATTGTTAAAGAGCAGGGGGTTTAAAGTCACCATCCAGAAACTTGACCCCTACTTGAACGTCGACCCCGGGACAATGAGCCCGTTTCAGCACGGAGAGGTGTTTGTAACCGACGACGGCACCGAGACGGACCTGGACCTGGGGCACTACGAGAGGTTTATCGACGAGAACCTCGGCAAGGACAGCAACGTCACTGCAGGCCAGATATATTGGTCGATCGTCACCAAAGAGCGGCGCGGTGAATTTCTGGGCGGCACCGTCCAGGTTATCCCCCACGTAACTAACGAGATTAAGCAGCGTATTTTAAATTTAGCGACGAATGACGACAAGCACATCGTCATCACCGAGGTCGGCGGCACCGTCGGCGACATTGAAAGCCTTCCCTTCCTTGAAGCCATAAGGCAGTTTAAAAAAGACGTTGGAAAAGAAAATGTCCTGTATATACATGTAACCCTTGTACCTTATCTAGAATCTTCCTCAGAGCTGAAGACCAAGCCGACGCAGCACAGCGTAAAAGAGCTGCGAAGCATCGGTATTCAGCCCGATATTATAGTGGCCCGATGCGATAGGCCGATCGATGTGTCGATTAAGCGCAAGATCGGTCTTTTTTGCGACATCGAGCCGGCATCGGTCATCACGGCCATAGACGCGGATAACCTCTACGTTATACCGCTAAAACTGCATGAAGAAGGTCTGGACGATATTGTTGTGGACCGCTTAAAGCTTAAAAACGGCACAACGGATTTAAGCGAATGGCAAGGGCTTGTCGAGCGGATCAGGCGTGTCGAAAACAAGGTAAAAATAGGGTTGGTCGGAAAATACGTCCAGTTGCCGGATGCGTACCTGAGCGTTGTTGAGGCGCTGAAGCACGGTGGCTATTTTAACAACACCGATGTTGAGATTGTCTGGGTCGATGCTGAGACGGTAAGCCAGGAGGAAGTCGAGAGGCAACTGGCCTCGGTAGACGGCATACTTGTGCCCGGCGGGTTCGGTATCCGGGGGATTGAAGGAAAAATCCATGCGATACGATTCGCCAGGGAGAATAAGCTTCCATTCTTGGGCGTATGCCTTGGCCTGCAATGCGCCGTTGTTGAGTTTGCTAGAAATGTTGTCGGTCTGGAAGGCGCGAACAGCTCCGAATTTGATCCCGAGACCCCACACCCGGTTATCGACCTTCTGCCCGAGCAGAAGACCGTTGAAGATATGGGCGGCACTATGAGGCTGGGCGCATATCCATGTAAGATAACGAAAGACAGTTACGCGTACCGGGCATATGGGGCGACGGATATCGAGGAACGGCATCGCCACCGCTATGAGGTAAATAGTGAATATATAGAGGCACTGGTAAAAGCCGGTCTTGTGCTAAGCGGGCTTTCCCCGGACGGGAGGCTGGTTGAAATCGTCGAGATTAAAGACCATCCCTGGTTTGTGGGCACGCAGTTCCATCCCGAGTTTAAATCCAGGCCAAACAGGCCGCAGCCGCTTTTTAGAGACTTCGTCGGCGCGGCGTTGAAATACAACCTCGACAGACAACGAGTCGGGGCGACCCGCGGTTATTTCGAATAAGCGACTAGCATGGTGGGGCCCCGGGGTTCCACTTTTTCATTTTGCGTGAAAGAGCTGGAGGTTCTCATGGTTGAAGATGGCAGAGTCGTTAGGATATTCGAGAATCTGGTAAAGATCTACAGCCCAAGCTACAAAGAGCGATTTGTAGCTGGTTACATCAAGGGCTATGTGGAGGCGCTGGGCTTTTTAGCATACGAAGATGAGGCCGGTAAAGCGCTTGGCGGGGATGCCGGAAACGTCCTTGTCACAATACCGGGAACGGCGGACGGGCCCTGCATCCTGTTTGCCGCCCACATGGATACCGTCGAGCCATCCGGGGGCATCGAGCCGGTCATCGAGGATGGCGTTATCAAGAGTAAGGGCGATACCATACTTGGGGCCGACGATAAAGCCGGGGTTGCGGCAATGCTCGAGCTGATTTCGGTCTTAGAGGGTAAATTGCTGCGGCATGGGCCGGTACACCTTGCATTTACCATCGCCGAAGAAGTCGGGCTTGAAGGCGCAAAGCACCTGGACTTGAGCGATGTCAATGTGGATTACGCCTATGTTTTAGATAGCAACGGACCGGTCGGTACCGTGGTCGTCGGCGCCCCTTATCAGGATTCGTTTGAAGTCGAGTATACCGGAAGGGCCGCGCATGCCGGCGTTGCCCCCGAGCTTGGAATAAACGCAATAGTTGCCGCATCGAAAGCTATCTGCTGCATGAATATCGGGAGAATCGATGAGGATACCACCTCTAACGTGGGAACTATCGAAGGCGGTCGGGCGGGGAATATCGTTCCGGCTAAGGTAAACCTTCTTGCCGAGGCGCGAAGCATCGATCCGGCGAAACTAGAAAAGCAGGCTCATCATATGATAGAGTGCTTTAAGAAGGGCGCGGATGAGACGGGCGCAGAGGTAAACATCAAACGAACTCGCCCTTACGATGGCTACCTGCATTCAGAAAACGATCCCGTGGTAAAGAAGGTAGTCGATACCATGACGAAGCTCGGCCTTACCCCGAGGCTTATCAAGAGCGGAGGCGGAAGCGATACGAATGTATTCAACGCCAAGGGAATCAGCACCGTAAACCTCGGAATGGGCGCCGAAGACGTCCATACCGACGACGAATACGTCCCCGTGCAAGAGTTGGCCAATATGGCGCAACTCCTCGTTGAGCTTGTTAAGATATAGGGCTTATAATGCTAACACTAAAACGGGCAAAAATAATCGAAATAAGAAGCGAGCGACCTGGGTATATCGAAGTGCTTGTCGATGTGGATGGGAACCGCCACAAGGCTATTTGCTATAGTGCGCTTGTCGGTGATGTGCGGCAGGGGGACGATGTTATCGTTAACACAACCGCCGTCGATCTCGATCTTGGAACCGGCGGCTATCATTTTATCCTCTGTAATTTGAGTAAGGACTCTGTAACGTCCGCAGGCGATGGACATATTATGAAGCTGCGCTATACGCCGCTTCAGATAAAGTGTCTGGCCGCCGAAGAGGAGAACAGCCCCTACCATAAAACGCTAAAGGACGTCACGAGCATTGAGAGCATGCCGGTTATCGTGGGAACGCTGCATAGCCAGCTTCCGGCGGCGGCTGTAATGGTAAAAGAGCTGCTACCCACCGCAAAGATCGCCTACATCATGACGGACGGCGCTGCGCTTCCGCTGGCGTTCAGCAGGCTTGTTGCCGAGCTTAAGAGTGCAGGTAGTATTGACGTCACAATCACCGCAGGGCACGCGTTTGGCGGCGATATGGAGGCCATCAACATATTCAGCGCGCTGGCGGCGGCAAAATACGCGGCGCAGGCGGATGTTGCGATCGTCTCAATGGGCCCCGGCATCGTCGGCAGCAACACGAGGCTCGGGTTTACCGGGATGGAGCAAGGCCAGGTTATCAATGCTGTGAACGGTCTGAAAGGTGTGCCGGTAGCAATCCCAAGAATAAGCTTTGCCGATAAAAGAGAGCGCCATGTTGGCATAAGTCACCACACTATAACCGCGTTAACGATCGCGGCGGTCTCGCGCAGTATACTTACTATCCCCGAGATGGATAGGGGTAAAGCAAATACCGTTAACGACCAGATAGTAAAAGAGCGCCTCGATCAAACGCATACCGTAGTGCAGATAAGCGCAGGAGCGGTGATTAGCGTATTGAAGAGCAAGAACATACTGCCCACGACGATGGGAAGAACACTCGATCAAGACCCGGAATTCTTCATGGCCGCCGGTGCGGCCGGAATATATGCGGCAAACGTTTTACTGGGAGGTAAGTAGGCGTGGCAGAGAGTTTTATCCTTCTTGAATCGGATTTGATCTATGCGGGCAGCATTATCAGCCTTTATGTTGATAAGATAAAGAGCCCCGAGGGCAGGGTTATGGAGCGTGAGGTTGTAAAACACCCCGATGCGGTAGGCATCGTCGCGATCAACAAGCGCAAGGAGATCGTCTTTGTTAAGCAGTATCGCCATGCGATAGACGCAGATCTTCTTGAGATACCCGCAGGCCTTCTCGCCGACAGCGAGAGCCCCGAAGAATGCGCCGTCCGTGAGCTGAGAGAAGAGACCGGCTATAGGGCCGGGGCGGTACATAAACTCGCCGAGTTCTACACTTCGGCCGGCTTTACGGATGAGAGATTCTACCTCTTTTTTACGGATGAGATCGAGGAGGGCGAGCCCGAGCGCGATGAAGGTGAAGAAGGGATGCAGGTAGAACGCATACCGTTTATCAAGGCGGTTGAGATGGCGGCATCAGGCAAAATCGAGGACGCCAAAACGCTGACCGCAATCCTTATGGCCGCACGGCGCATCGGGCGAATCGAAGTATAGAATCGAAGTAAAAATGACCCTTGAGTTGCTGGATGATTTTCTAAACTATTTATCCGTTGAAAAAGGCCTGGCAAAGAACACGCTCGAAGCATATAGCCGGGATCTGATCGCCTACCTGGGCTATCTAAGTAATGCCGGTGTTACCTCATTTACGGCTGTGACCTATGAGCATGTCCTCAATTACCTGCACGAGCTGCATAAAGAATATGCCGATACATCTGTGGCGCGAAAACTCGCGGCAATTAAAGCGTTTCATAAATTCCTGGTGCGCGAGGGGATTACCGAAAACCTCCCGACATCGGATATTAAAACCCCGAAAATAGCGCAGAAACTACCTAAAGTGTTATCCGCAAAGCAAATCGGCAAGCTTTTAAACCAGCCGATGGGGATCGGGAAGTACGCGATGCGGGACCGGGCCATCCTCGAGCTGCTTTATAGCTGCGGCATGCGCGTCTCCGAGCTTGTCTCGCTCGACGTGGGGGATATCGATCCCAGGCATGGATACCTTCGCTGTCTCGGCAAGGGGTCGAAAGAGCGGATTATTCCCCTTGGGAGCTATGCGATTGAGGCGCTTACGGAGTATAGTAATAAATCAAGGCGTGAACTAGTAAAAGAGGGTACCTGGCCGCCCGAGTTTTTCCTCAACAACCGTGGAACGCGTCTGACGCGGGTAAGCTGCTGGAAGATCGTAAAAAAGTACGCTGAAAAAGCCGGGATTGGGGATATCTACCCGCACCTGCTGCGGCACTCATTCGCCACGCACCTGCTGACGAACGGCGCCGATCTCAGGGCGGTTCAGGAGCTTCTCGGCCACGCCGATATATCAACAACCCAAATCTACACGCACGTGACCAAAGATAAGTTGCGGGTGGTGTATGAAAGAACACATCCGAAAGCAAGGAAGAAATAGGATGTCATTCTGAAGGAACAAATGGCGGGTGACGATTACATGTCATTCTGAACGAGCAAATGGCGGGTGACGATTACATGTCATTCTGAACGAAGTGAAGAATCTTGGGTGCAGTGCCTTTTTATAGCAAGAGGGTCTAAGCTTAGATAACCAGAGTGAGATAAATGGTTTATAAATGCTAGTAGATGCTTGATGGATTTTTCTTAGGACGGTATATCAAAGCTTAGACGAACTCAGTGACAGAAGTCTGTGAGTGCTCTCTAGATTCTTCACTTCGTTCAGAATGACAGGTTGCGGATGAAGGTGTCCTAAACTTAGTTGAAATTGAAATGGCTCCAGTCCATATGGTTTGATTAATGTGCAACCAATCAAGCCAAAATAGTAAGGGGACGTTGTTTCCTGTGGGTCTTTATTGTTACGCAACATGAGTTAGGAAACAAAGGAAACAACGTCCCCCTTAATTAAGGAGATACGATGGCGGAGATAAAACGGGTCGTTATTATAGTTTTGGATAGTGTGGGGGCGGGGGCGCTTCCTGATGCGGGTAAGTATGGTGATGAGGGGAGCAACACGTTAGGAAACACGGCCAAAGCTGTTGGGGGATTGCACATGCCCAATCTTGGTAAGCTTGGACTGGGTAACATCCTTGAGATAGAAGGGGTTCCCGGGGAGCCCGACGCACTGGCGTTTTTTGGCAAAATGGCCGAAGTATCCCCCGGGAAAGACACCACCACGGGGCATTGGGAAATGATGGGCGTGCACCCGGACCGCCCGTTTCCGACGTACCCGCACGGTTTTCCGCCGGATATTATAGAAGAATTCGAGAAAGCCGTCGGCAGAGAAATCCTTGGGAACAAGACCGCATCCGGCACCGAGATTATAGCTGAGCTGGGTGCGGAGCACATGAAGACCGGAAAGCCGATCGTCTATACATCTGCCGACAGCGTATTCCAAATCGCCGCGCATGAGGATATTATCCCGATAGACGAGCTGTACGGGATGTGTGAGATCGCCCGTACTATCTTAAGGGGCGAGCACGAGGTCGGACGGGTTATCGCCAGGCCGTTCATCGGTACGCCGGGCAACTTTACCCGCACACACAGGAGAAGAGACTTCTCGGTAGCGCCGCCGGCAAAGACGGTGCTCGATTACGTAAAGGATGCGGGGTATCCGGTCTATGCCGTTGGAAAAATAAGCGAAATATTCGTGGGGCAGGGAATAACCGCCGCTGTACATACCGAAAGCAACATGCATGGCGTTGATATGACGCTCAAGGTTATGGAAGAGCAGGATAACGGGATTATCTTTACAAACCTGGTCGATTTCGACTCGCAGTGGGGTCATCGGAACGACCCGGCAGGATACGCAAAGGGCCTTGGGGCGGTTGATGCGCGCCTTCCCGAGATTTTAAGTAAACTCACTCCAGCGGATGCCTTATTTATTACCGCCGATCACGGGTGCGACCCGACCACTCCAAGCACGGACCACTCCAGGGAATATGTGCCTGTTGTAGTCTACGGTCTTGCGTTCGGCAGGCCGTCGTCTCTTGGGATACGTCAGACATTTTCGGATTTGGGCAAAACAGTGGCCGACCTACTCGGCGTAGATGCCCCGGTATACGGAGAGAGCTTCAAGGGCGAACTATGCGGCTTTCCAGAGATCCTTCAACTCGACGGGTAAGTCCTTCTGGACATGCTCGACTTCTGTTGAAGGGATGGCTTCTTTTAGGGCGTTAAAGACGATCCCGGTCAGCCTTTCGGCCTCCTGAGAGGTACGTATATCGGCCGCTTCCCGTACCTGCTCTATGAACTCCTCTATATTCATTTTATGAAGGCCCTGCAGGCGCACCATAAGCCGTTGAAGCCAGCCGCCCGTCCATAAGTCATCCATATCTTGAGGGAGCGTCTCATAGATATCATTGACTTCAGTCGGGCTTAATTGCGACCTGAGGGTCAGCAGTACCGAGTGCGCCACGCGTTTTGCGTCCTCTTCCGGGAGCTTTGCTTCTTTTCTTATGATGTCGATAAATTCGTTTTTAGTCATATATCTGCCTTTTTTTACCCTTTTTTTCGAAAGAGTAACTAGAGGTCTGATGTGCGAGCCGGGCCTGCGTTCGCTTGCTCTGCCGGCGCAATCACAGCAAACATTTAGGTAGTGGTAGAATAGGGTAAGAAAAGCAGAAGCCAGGAGTCAGGAGCCGGACGGTTTTATGCGTAATAGTACGAATGAACGGCGGGCGGGTGCACAAGCGCAACCTAATATCGACTATGCGGCTCGCGAGGAGAAGAACAAGGTGAGCCCTGCATGGCAATCCGTGTATGAGTTTAAGACCGAGTACGTGGTCGACATGCCTGAGATGGCCCGGCGTTTTCGAAATGCCTTTGTCGTAACGCTTATCCTGGCGCTCGCCATAATCGTGACATCTCCCGCCAACAGGCCCTTTATCGGATTTGTCGTAACGCCGCCGATCGGTGAGAATTTTCTTCACTTGATGCTTGCTGCCATAGCTATACTGTACGGTGGAAGGTTCTTTTATACCTCGGCCTGGCTTGCCTTGAGGCGGGGGGCCACCAACGCGGCGTTGCTTGTGACGCTGGCCGTTCTGGTCGCGTACGCGTACGGTATCGTTGCATCCTTTACTATCCCAGGAACCATATTCTTTGAAATAGCGACCGTTGTTTTGGCCGTTATTCTCGTTGGGCATTGGATGGAAATTCTGGTATGGGAGCGGATTACCGAGCCGGTCCAATCGCTGTATAATGCTTTACCTGAGCTTGCAAATGTCGTAACCGATGAGGGGGTAGAAACCGTCCCGATACAAAAGGTGCATGCGGGAGACACCATAGTTATCCGGGCGGGCGATACGATACCCGCTGATGGGATTATTGTTGATGGATACGGGCTGCTTGACGAATCCGTTGTAACCGGGAACCCTGAGCCTGTGGAAAAGGATCTCAAAGACGATGTGCTCGCGGCCACAGTGAACCAGGTCGACGAGTTCACTATGAAGGCGATCAGGGCAGGCGACTCGACCGTTATCAGCCAGATGATAACGGTCGCTGAGAACGCGCAACGAACGCGCGCCCCCCTGCAGCAAACCATGGAAACAGTGGTCTCGTATTTTATTCCTCTGGTTATTATTATAGCGACGCTAGCGGCGGTGCTCTGGGGTTTTGTGGGCGACAAGGGTTTAGTGTTTGCGCTTATAATCGCCCTGGCGACCCTCGTCGTTGCCGGGCCGGACGCGTTGGCGTTGGCGGTTCCGACGGCGATACTGGTCGGGGCTGGCATAGGGCTGAGGCGGGGAATACTAATAAAGAACGCAGCGGTTTTGGAAAAGGCGGCGATAATCGATACCGTTGTATTCGGTAAAACCGGTTGTCTTACCGAGGGAAACCCGCGCGTAAGCGATATCTATCATGTTGGAAAACTAACCGAGGCGGGGTTCTTGCGGCTGGCGGCGGGCCTTGAAAAGGGGTCGAAAAGCGATATCGCAAGGGCGATTGTTGCCGCCGCCGAAGAGCAGGTCAGCATAGCCATCCCGACCGCCGAAGAGCATAGGCAAATGCCCGGCTACGGCACGGTAGGCAAGATTGAGACCCGCACGATCCTGGTTGGAAATAAGCGCTTGATGGCCGAGAAAGATATAAATACGGTGCTGGTTGAGCAAAAAGCGGATGAGCTTGCCAAGCAGGGTAAGACCATCGTGTACGCGGCGGTAGACGGTAAAATAGAAGGGATTATAGGGATTTACGACCCCATAAGAAGCAGTTCGGCAGAGGCGGTAAAAAAGCTGCGTGATGCGGGCATTAACGTAACCCTAATAACGGATGATAACTACACGACGGCGAAGGCGATTGCGGATGATGTCGGTATCGATAAGGTCTACGCCGAGGTCCCGGTTGCGGCGAAGGCGGATATTATTAACGAGCTTCAGCATAAGGGCAGGCATGTGGCTGCGGTAAGCGCAAGCTCAAACGATGCTTCTACCCTCGGCCAGGCCGATATCGGGATCGCCTTCGCATTCGGCGCAAATCTCGCTTCAGAGCCGGGACAGGTCGTGTTGATAAAGAACGACCCAATTGATGTGGTTACTACGCTTGAACTGGGTAAAGATGTAGCGGCGAAAATACGATGGAACCTTATCCTCGCAATCGCATATAACGTAGTAGCGCTTCCGGTAGCGGCTGGCGCACTCTATGTGGTATCCGGGGTTGTGGTGCGGCCCGAGGTAGCGGCTGTCGTGGTATCGCTCAGCACGCTTGCAGTCATGGCGAACTCGCTGCAGCTCAGGCAAGCAAGGGCAAGGTCAATCGCTGAATCGTAACCGCGGGTTATGCCGCGAAGATTTTTTGAAGCCGTGGAACGTGCCTATCCAAATACCAGAATATCTGTCCCACCGGGGCATTAACCGACGAGATAATCCCCAGCGCTTTATCTTCTGTAATGGGAGCAACAAACAGCAGCAGTTTCTCGAACTTGATATAGACGAGCTTGATATTCTCTGAATCCAAGCTTGTTTCAACCCGGTCGGCCCAGCTATCGAGCATGGCGATGTTTGAAGTAACGCCCTCAAGATCTATTTTAAGACGGTTAAAATACGACAGTATATTAGCCTTGTTATCGAATACCCACACAGTCGAGACGCCCTGAATATCCGCAATGCGAGCGAGGTTTCGCAGGACGAGCTTGTTCACGTCGCCCGGCAACTCGTATCTCGCTTCGTTCCCCGGCTTATCCCGCATGCACTCTCCTTCAAGCAAGTGATAACAGCGCAGTAACTCAATGGATAGAGTTACATCGATTAGAATTTTATTATGTGGTGCACTTGCTCTTATATCCAAGTCAGCGGGAATGCAATCATACTAGTTCCAGAACACCATAATTATTGTGTCATTCTGAGCGAAGCGAAGAATCTAGCGGGCACTCACGTACTTCTGTCACTTAAGTATGTCTAAGCTTTGATTCACTGTGCTAAGAAGTCTTCACTCTAACTCTATCTAAGCTTAGACCCTCCTGCATATGCAGAAGGTTTCTGCGCCCAAGATTCTTCAGTCGCATTCGCTCCTTCAGAATGACATGCACAGAAAGTAGGATGTCGCGGTACTAGTGGCTTGCAGCAGCGGCCGTTGTTGTTTGCGAAGGGGTTGCAGGGGTGATGGCGACTCCCTGGGGGAGTTCAAATTCAGCAGGTGAGATATTGTTGATCTGGATATAATCCCAGCTGATAAAGCAGGGGGTTTTATTACTCCTCAATCCTTCCCAGCGCTTTGGGAGACCTTGGTCGGTTAGTATCAGCTTGGATTTATTGTCCGAGGGGAGGATATCCTCGAGCCTTTTCGTTTCGGCGTTCGCATAGCGTGAGAGCCCTTCGATAAAAAAGGCGGGGCTTATTTCACTGTAAAAGCCCGCAGTCGAACTACTGATGGCAGTTTCAAGCGCAATCTTCCGGGTAAGGTTTACCACCCAGACCTTTCTCTTTGACGAGTTGATGATTATCAGGTTGAGCTTGGGAGGGCTTTCGAAGCGATAATTATCGCCGCTTTGCGTCCAGTAACCGTAAAACCCTCCATCCGTCGAAATTCTTGCCTTAAACGGCGCTTTTTTCGTTGCGATTATAACTTTCTCAAGCTGGTTCTCAAAAAAGTCGGGCGACTGGCCCCCGAGATAGGGTGCTTTATTGTGTGCCGTCGTATCCGTATGTTGGGCAGGCTGATTGACCGCCCTCTTGTTGACGCTAAAAACTACCAGCGTAACCGCAACGATTGCCAGTAACACGACCGCCGAAAGCCGTCCGCCCTTTTTTAACTGCGCTGAATCGGATTTTTTAGTCATAAGCCACCATATACTAACCTACCAAAAGAGGCGGTTGCTTTCAATAAAACAAAGACAAGGGCAATAATGTCAACCAGTATGATATTAATTCTCAGCATACTTGTAAAGAAGGTATGTGAGTATCAATAATAGAAAAGAAATACTGGAGCAAATATTTGATGCATATAATGGGCGGAAGCTCCGAATAGGAGAGTCTAATGAACGTAATAGAGACTAGTAAATTGACAAAATACTATGGTGAAGCAAGAGGAATCATCGATGTTGACCTCGTCGTTGAAGAGGGAGAACTCTACGGCTTTATCGGGCCAAACGGTGCAGGCAAATCTACTACGATTCGCATACTCCTATCTTTGATTTATCCAACCAGCGGTAGCGCTAAGATATTCGGGAAAGACGTCGTCGAATATGGAGCTGAGATCAAGCAGGATATCGGATATTTACCGTCTGAAGTTTTTTATTATGAAAATATGAAAGTCAAGGACCTGCTGAACTATTCCGCCAGCTTCTATAAGAAGGACTGTTCAAAGAGAATACTGGAATTGGTCGAGATCATGGACCTCGATACCAGTAAAAGAATCGAAGACCTTTCCTATGGCAACAAGAAAAAAGTGGGAATCGTCCAGGGATTATTACATGAACCGAAGCTTATAATTCTCGATGAGCCTACCGGTGGCCTCGACCCTCTAATACAGCAAAAGTTCTTTAACTTGCTGAAGGAGGAGAACAAAAAGGGTGTCACAATACTTCTTTCTTCTCACGTCTTAAGCGAAGTCCAAAGACTTTGCAATAGGGTGGCGATTATCAAAGAGGGCAGGATTGTCAACGTAGAGAAAATGAGTGACTTAGCAAGCAGCAATTATAGCAGGTTCAGGCTTGAAACAAAAAATCCAATAGACAAAAGCATCTTTGTTCTCGACGGGGTGAGCGGATTGAAGATTGAAAATAATTCGGTCAGCTTCATGTACAAAGGTGATATCAATACGGTCATAAAAATAATCGCTTCAATAGATTTACTGAATCTATGGGTCGAAGAGCCGGACCTTGAAGACATTTTTCTGCACTATTACGAATAGGGATTGCGAAATGAAAAATATGATCGTACACGAATTAAGACAATATCAAAAATCAACGATAATCTGGATTATTTTTCTTGTCGCAGGAGCTGCGCTCTACTTATCTTTGTTTCCTGCATTCTCTAAAGAAACAGGGACCTTACTGAAAGTTCTCGAGGGCTATCCGCTAGCCTTCAGAAAAGCGTTGGGAATAACCCTTATCAGCTTTGCGTCGATATCGGGTTTTTACTCGTTTGTTATAACGTACATAATACTGGCCGGTTCGATTCAGGCGATGATTCTCGGAACGTCGATAGTTTCCAAAGAAGAGCGCGGAAAGACCGCCGAGTTTCTGCTGACTAAGCCGGTTCGCAGATCACAGATTCTAACCGCAAAACTTGTGGCAGCGCTGATACTCATCCTCATCACAAACATCGTTTACCTGATTTCTGTTCCACTACTAATAAACGCTATTGCCGGCGCGACAATCGTTCCTAAAACATTTTTGCTATTGTCATTAGCACTGTTTTTTGTTCAACTATTCTTTCTAGCTTTAGGATTTTTGATTTCTGTGTCGGCTTCAAAAATAAGGTCGGTTTTGGGAGTGTCTTTGACAACAGTTTTTGGCTTCTACATAGCCGGTATACTCGACTCCTTAATCGGCAATACAGCAATACGATATTTGACACCATTCAAATATTTTGACTTTTCGTACATAGTAAAGAATGGTTCATACGAAATAAGGTTCATAATTCTCGAAGCGATTATACTAATATTGGCTATTACGACCAGCTATTATGTCTATGTAAAGAGAGATATTCGCTCGGCATAACCGTTTTATGAGAGGCGCTATATGAATATCATTTTAAGAGAACTGAAAGCTCATAGAAGGTCTTTGATCGGATGGTCGGTCGGGATGTTCTTTTTAATATTGGTCGGTATGGTAAAATATCAAGGCTTTGCCAGTTCAGGACAGTCGGCGAACGATCTGTTTAAGGGACTGCCTACCCTTGCGGCATTGTTTGGCGTACAAAGCGTGGATATATCGACGGCTATCGGGTTTTATTCGGTTTTATTTTTATATATTTTAGTGATGGTGTCCATACACGCATCATTGCTCGGAGCCGACATCATTTCTAAAGAAGAACAAGATAAGACTGCCGAGTTTCTGTTCGCAAAACCAGTAACTAGGAGACAAGCGATTACATCGAAGCTGCAGGCGGCATTGATAAATGTCGTGATACTTAACCTGGTGACGCTTGTGTCATCGGTCGTCATTGTCGGCGCATACAACAAAGGCGCCTCGGTAACCGGGGACATCCTTCTGATGATGGTCGGGATGTTTTTTATTCAACTTATATTCTTGTCGATTGGAACGGCTGCTGCCGCACTGTCTAAAATACCAAAACTTGCAGCACCTGTGGCAACTAGTATCATGCTTATCACATTCTTTCTCTCGCTGTGGCTCGATATCACCAAGAAATATTCGGGCCTCAAATATCTGACACCGTTCAAATACTTCGAGGCTAAGACCATAATCAATAACGGCTCGTATGACCCTGTCTTTTATGCACTTTCTCTAGGCATTATTGTCGTGATGTTGATAGCGACATATCGCTTTTACAGCGTTAGAGACCTAAGCGTCTGATTTGATGCGATACACAATACTGCCCGCCGGTGCATCGGCGGCCATCGCATCTGCTCTAGAATCACAATCAACTGGTTCAACTGGTTTATCTAAAGGCAGAGCATAAAGGGCCTACCGATCTGAATCAAATTCTAAGTGCGAGGTGTTGGAGATACCACATGCCGATGCCTGCGATATATCCCACGATTGCAGGAATGGTTGCCACTTTGAGGTAACTGGTAAAGGTGAGATCTTTTACTAATCCCATAGCGGCTATCCCGGCCGCCGATCCTATTAGGAGGATCGAGCCACCCGTGCCAACGGCAAGTGCGACGAGCGCCCAGACGGACGCATCCGTGGTTTTTATTATATGCATGGCCGCGGCGGTGAGCGGTACGTTGTCCACGATCGCGGAGAGTACCCCCACGAGCGAGCTTCCCGTTACCAGGCGCTCAAGTGTCGGGGCGTGTCCCAAAAGCAGCGCTGACGCCGAATTTAAAATCCCGAGGTAATCAAGGGCCGAGACGGCCAACAATATTCCGACGAAAAACTGAAGCGTCGAAATATCCGCATCGCGTAAGAAATCCTCGATCGACGCGGTGAAGTGCGTCCGGTGTTCCGGTAGATATCTTCGCAGGATATCGATCACAATCCACGTGATTCCGAGCCCTAGTAAGAGCCCGAAATACGGCCTGAGGCCGATAAGGTTGACGATAAAGGGAAGCGAGAATGATCCGACCGCAAAGCCGATCACGAGCTTTTCTGAGCGCAGAAACTTAAACCCCTGCTCTTCCGGCGGATCTATCCGGCCCTCCTTGATTTGCATAACAAGCAGTGCCGTGGAGACGAGATAGATAATAGCGGCAGGACCAAAGGCGAATCGTATAATTTCGGCCGCGGTAAACTTGTCGTTGAGCCAGAGCATGGTCGTAGTGACATCGCCGATCGGGGAGAACGCGCCGCCGGCATTTGCAGCAATAATAACGGCGCTTACCGCGATCAGAAGGTTTTTCCCTTTAAAAAAGAGCCGCGTGAGCTGTGTGAAAACGATTGTCATCGTGATGTTGTCGAGCATCGCTGATAGACCGAATGTCATAGCGGAAATGAGCCACAGCTGACGTGTCACGCTGAGCCGCCATCTGGCGATCTGGTAGCGCAGCCAGTCGAAGAGCCTGTAGTGGGTGAGTATTTGCACGAGCGTGATCGCGGCGAGTATAAATATTACGATCTCAAAAATCCCAGCGCTCGTTTCACTTAAGTGGGGGACTACTTTCGCGCGATCCCTGATAGCAATAAGAACCCAAAGGGATGTGCCTAGGACGAGCGCAACAGCGCTTTTACTAATCAAAACCTTCTCTTCAGCCATTATGAGAATGTATGCAACTATGAAGAAAATCAAGGCTTCGGTAATTATCATAATTATCAGTATACCGCTAGTTGGCCATTAGCTAAATCTCGTCTCTGTTTAAAACTCATGAATTTAGAAATAGCTCTAGCAGGGGAGGGCTGTTTCTGCTTCGCTTTACACCACAGCGGGTACTGTAAACTGGCTGTTGTAGAGCGAGGCGTAGAAACCGTTTGCTGAAAGTAGCTCATTATGGGTGCCTTGCTCCACAATGTTGCCGTTATCCATGACGAGTATCAGGTCGGCGTCTCTAATGGTCGACAGCCTGTGTGCGATAACAAAGCTGGTTCTGCCTTCCATTAAGGTTTCCATTGCTTTTTGTATAAGCACTTCGGTTCTTGTGTCGACCGAGCTTGTGGCCTCGTCGAGAATAAGCATCGGCGGATTTGCAAGGAGAGCCCGCGCTATCGTAAGAAGCTGCTTTTCGCCCTGGGAAACATTATCCGCCTCTTCGTTGAGCACCATGTCGTATCCGTTCGGAAGTGAGTGCACAAAGCGGTCGACGTGGGCCGCCTTGGCCGCCGCCAGGATTTCCTCGTCGGTCGCCTCAGGATTGCTATAGGCGATGTTTTCTTTGATAGTGCCGTTAAACAGCCAGGTGTCTTGCAAAACCATCCCGAACATTTTTCTGACGCCAGAGCGCCTCATGTCGCGGATGTCTATGCCGTCAATCTTAATCGAGCCCTGGTTGACATCGTAAAAGCGCATGAGCAGATTGACCATTGTTGTTTTGCCCGCGCCGGTCGGGCCGACAATGGCGATTCTTTGGCCCGGTTGTATGCTTGCCGTGAAGCCTTTTATGATGGTTTTTTCGGGGTTGTAACCGAATACCACATTATCGAATTCGACGGCGCCCTTAACTGATTTAATCTCAACCGGTTGTTCGGCCTGGGGAATCTCTTCTTCTTCACCCAGAAACTCGAATACGCGTTCGGCCGCCGCAGCGGTTGATTGAAGTATGTTTGCCACATTTGCTGTCTGCGAGATCGGTTGATTGAATTGGCGCACGTATTGAATAAATGCCTGGATGTCACCTATATTGATGCTGCCCCTAATTGCAAGCCAGCCGCCGACCACGGAGACGCCAACGAACCCCAGGTTGCCGATAAAGTTCATAATCGGAAACATCAAGCCGGAAAGAAACTGGGATTTCCACGCGCTCTCATAGAGGCCCCTATTAATTGTCTGAAACTTTTCAATAGAGCGTTTTTCTCCGTTGAAGACCTTCATCACATTGTGCCCGGAGTACATTTCTTCGACATGACCGTTAAGCTTGCCCAGAGTCGCTTGCTGGTTCCTAAAATGTTTTTGCGACCTCTTCACAACCGCGCCGATAAAACCGAAGCTAAACGGAAGAATAACAAGCGTAACCAACGTCAAAAGCCAGCTTATGGAGAACATCATACCGAGGATGCCGACAATCATGGTTATTGAAGTGACGATTTGCGTCATGCTCTGGTTGAGCGTTTGACTCACTGTCTCAACGTCATTGGTCACGCGGCTTAATACTTCGCCGTGTGTTTTAGTATCAAAGTATTTAAGCGGCATGCGGTTGATTTTCTCAGAGATATCTCTTCGGAATCGGTACGTGATTTTTTGTGATACGCCGGACATAATCCAACCTTGAATGTAGCTGAAGAGCGTGCTCAATAGATATAAGACGATCAGCAATAAGGCGATATCCGCGATCTTTTGAAAATTAATACCGGGCCGCTTGGAGAAATCGAGCGCTTTAATCGTCGCCAACTTATTGGCCGGTATCTTTTTAAGCATCGCCGGCGGGGCCTGTTTTAATAGTTCCGCACCGGTTGTTCCGGGGGGAAGTGTCACGCCCTTAGGCAGTTTTGAGGTGATTTGATCGTAGAGCGCCCTATTGGTATAGTCGTTGACCACCTGGTTTGTTATGTTTCCAAGGATTCTCGGGCTTACAATCGTGAAGACCGTACTGGCGATGGCAAACACGAGCACGATTATGATCGAAACCCAAAACGGACGCATATATGTAATAAGATTGCTCATCGTGCCCTTGAAGTTTTTAGCTTTTTCGCCGCCCTGCATCATGGGGCCATGGCCGCCAAATGGCCCCCTGCCTCCGGGCCGGGGGCCAGAGCCTCCAAAGGGACCGGGGCCTCCGGGCTTTTGCGGGGGTGCGGCATTGCGATCGCTCATGCTAGTTCCTCCCCCAGTATCCCTTCTAACTCCTCCTCGGATAGTTGTGAGGAGGCGATCTCTTTATAGACGTCGCAACTCTCTATTAGTTCTTTATGCCGGCCCGTACCTACGATTTTGCCGCCATCGAGGACGATGATCTTGTCGGCATTCATAATCGTGCCGATCCGCTGCGCTACAATCAGTACCGTTGCCTTTCTTGTTTCATCATTAAGCGCTTCTCGAAGTGCGGCATCTGTTTTAAAATCGAGCGCTGAGAAGCTGTCGTCGAATATGTATATTTCCGGTTTCTTAATAAGCGCTCTCGCGATTGCAAGGCGCTGTTTTTGGCCGCCGGAGACGTTCGTGCCGCCTTGTGCGATCGGCGTTGCGAATTTATCCTCAAGGTTCTCGACAAACTCAGAGGCCTGGGCGATTTTTGCGGCCGCGTGCATCTCTTCGTCCGATGCGTCCGGAACGCCGTATTTTATGTTGCTGCTTACCGTTCCTGAGAATAGAGCACCCTTTTGCGGTACGTAGCCTATCTTCTCGCATAAATCCTCTTGGGTGACGTTTCGAATGTCGATGCCGTTTACGAGCACCCGGCCGCCGGTTACATCATAGAAGCGGGGGATTAGATTAATAAGCGTTGATTTTCCGCTTCCGGTGCTGCCGACAAATGCGGTCGTTTCTCCCGGCCCTGCAGTAAACGAGATGTTTTGCAAAACGGGCGAGTCGGCGCCGGGATAGGAAAACGTGACATCGTCAAACTTGATAAGCCCTCTCGTATCTACAGGAAAAGCAATCGGGTTCTGTGGATCTTTTATCAGCGGCTCGGTATCGATGACTTCGGCCACCCGCTGTGCGGATACGGAGGCGCGGGGCACCATTATAAAGATAAACGAGATGAATAAGAACGACATAATCACCTGCATCGCATACTGCATAAAAGCTATCATATCGCCGATCATGAGGTTTCCCGTGTCGATCATATGCGAACCGACCCATATCACGGCGACGGCGGTAAGATTAAAGATAAGCATCATCATGGGCTGCATGATCACCATGAGACGGTTTACAAAAAGATTGACCCCGGTAAGCTCGACATTTGCTTTTTCAAAATTTGCCTCTTCGTGCTTTTCTGCGTTAAAAGCCCGTATAACGCGGAGGCCGGTAAGGTTTTGCCGCGTCACTAGATTGAGCTTATCGACAAGCTGCTGCAGCAGTTTAAATCTCGGCATTGCGATTGCAAAAAGAACTATCATCATACCGACCATTACGGTAATTGCGAGGGCTATTATCCACGTCATTGAAGGCGCCAAAGCATAAGCCTTAAACACGGCGCCAACACCCATGAGCGGGGCCATAAGCACCATCCGTAGCAACATTATCAATACCATCTGTAATTGCTGGATATCATTAGTCGAACGGATTATAAGGGAGGCCGTCGAGAACTTGTCAAATTCTCTTAGCGAAAAGCTTTCTACCTTTGCGAAGACTTTTTCGCGCACATTCATCGAAACGCCGGTTGCCACCCGGGATGCCAGGAAGCCGACGCCAACGGCACACGCGCCTCCCAACAAAGAGATAAGTAACATGCGAAATCCCGTATTGAAAATAAGAGAATTGTTTTGGCGGACGATACCTTTATTTACGATTTGCGCCATATAGTCAGGTAGTTGAAGATCCGCCATTACCTGGCCAAACGTTAAAGCGAGTACGGCAATTACCATCAAAGTGTATGGTTTCAGATACTTTAATAATTTTGTCACGTTTTACGCATCACTCTTTTTCTTGACATACTTAGATATCTTAGTCATCAAAGCGATGAGTTCAGAGCTATCTTTATCTCCCAAGTATTCGACAAGTCCATATATCTTTTCGGAGTGTTTTTCTCTCATGGCGGCAACCATCTCTGCGCCTTTATCGGAAAGGCTGACAAAAACCACACGCCTATCTTCGGGCGATGACGATCTCGTTACGTATCCCTGTTTCTCGAGTGAATTAATGTAGTGGGTTATTGCCGCTAAAGTAACATTCAATTCCTTTGCGGCCTCTGATGGCATTACGGGCGCTCCCTTGTTCAGGGTGGCGAGAAGCCACATGAAGTATTTCTCGGAGTGCCGCAACCCCGAGTTGTCCTTGGTTATGAAATTAGTGCGCCGGAACATGTTCATAGCGCTTTGCAGTTCGCGGGCGCGTTCCGTAATTTGTTCTTTATCCACTTCTCTTACCTGCAACGGTTTCGATTTACTAATACTTACTAAATAAATAATTTAGCAAGTAAAGTATATGTACCTGAATACAGTCAGTCAAGATGAAAATAAGATACACCCATAGCTTAACTGCGTGAGAACTATAACGGGGCGGCGCTTAGTTGTCCTCCTGCACACCGCTTGAAGCTTCCATTTTCTGCCACTACATCGTATCATGCAAAAATTACTACGTTAGGTTGGTGAAAAATGAAGCGACATATTTCTATTCTAGTAACAATCACATTACTTATAACGGTAATCACATCATCGTGGGGCATTGCGTTCGCCGGCGCTGCAAGTGCGGTTGCGGCAACACAGCAGAGCGTGGCGGGCCTGCCTCGACAACCTACTGTTACAGCCGGGTCGGCCATGCTTATCAATGCAAAAACAGGCGATGTGCTGTGGAGAAGGAATTCGAGCATCAGGCGCGCGATGGCGAGCACGACAAAGATAATGACCGCGCTGGTTGCCATCGAGCACGGTAATCTCGATGACATAGTAACCGTCAACGCGGATGCGCTCGGGCCCGGGGCGCAGGGGGGCATAGGTCTCGCCAAAAACGAGCATATGACGCTAAGGGATTTGTTGTATGCGCTTATGTTGCCATCGGCGAACGATGCCGCGGTCGCAATAGCCGACCATGTCGGCGGCTCGGTCGGCAACTTCGCAGACATGATGAATAAAAAGGCGGCCGAAATCGGCGCGAATCGTACGCATTTCGATAACCCGCACGGCCTCGATAGCCCGACTCATTATACGACGGCGTATGACCTTGCGCTCATCGCCAGGTACGCTTTGAGGAATCCGACGTTTTCGCAGATCGTTTCCACAAAGGGCTGGAGATTGCGTGGTTCTCAGGTCGTTACCACGCACAATAAGCTCTTGTATACCTATTCCGGGGCGACAGGGGTTAAGACAGGATTTACGAACCGTGCCAAAAATTGCCTTGTATCCTCAGCGACCAAGGGGGATGTGTCGTTGATAACTGTGGTGCTCGGCGAAAAATGGCGGCCGAATATGTTTGCGCAATCGGCCGCGTTACTTAATTACGGTTTTAGCCTTTACAGAGAACGGCAACTTACATCGGCGGGCGTTGTTTATAAGACGATAACCTCACCCTACGGTCAAAAGCTTGATTTGGTCGCCAAAGAGAATGCAAGCGCAGCCGTGAGACACACGCTTCCCGTATATACGGAAACACACTATGCGCAGGATATTCCGGTTCCGGTTAAGAAAGGCGCTGTTCTTGGAAGGGTGGTTTCATACCAGGCCGGGCGGGTTGTGGCTACCGCAGATCTTGAGGTAAAAAATGATCCTCCGCAACCAACCCTGATGCAAATGGCCGGGCACTACCTCTCTCCTTTATTCGGTAGCTCGATGTTGGATGTGTAAATCCCGGCGGATTATGGAATCCAAACAGTAGCTTTAAGTTGCCGAAATCAATATCTTGGCCTAGGCTTAATAGAGAAGCTTTAGTATGGATAGCCGTTAATGGTTAAATACTCATGGCGGGAGATTTTGGCAGAGCACCGCTTATCCTGCCGGCGATTGTATCGGACTATTGTGGAGGAGAACTATGCGGGTTGAAAAGGTGTTGGCGAAAAAGAGGGATGGTCGCGCTCTTTCTCGCGATGAGATCGAGTCTTTAATCAGCGGGTTTGTTTCGGGCGCTATCCCGGATTACCAGATGGCGGCGTTTTTGATGGCTGCGTATATCAAGGGGATGGATGCCCAGGAAACATATGTCTTTACAAAAGCTATGGTAGAGAGCGGCGAGGTAGTCGATCTTAGCCCGATAGAGGGCATAAAAGTAGACAAGCACAGCACCGGTGGGGTTGGCGATAAGGTGACACTGGTGCTGGCCCCGATGATGGCGGCGGTCGGTTTGAAAGTCGCAAAGATGTCGGGGAGGGGTCTTGGGCATACCGGTGGTACGCTGGATAAACTTGAATCAATTCCGGGGTTTAACGTAAATCTGACCAGGGAACAGTTTATTAAACAAGTAAGCGATATCGGCATCGCCATCATGGGCCAAACGGAAGAGATCGACCCTGCGGATAAGAAGATATACGCTTTGCGCGACCTTACCGCAACCGTCTCAAGCGTGCCGCTTATTGCGAGCAGTATCGTTAGCAAAAAGGTCGCCGGCGGGGCGGATGTTATCGTGTTTGATGTAAAAGCCGGCTCCGGCGCGTTCATGAAATCGCTCGATGAGGCCAAAGTGCTTGCCCAGGAGCTTGTGTCTCTCGCGAAAAACTTTGGCAAGCAGGCCGTTGCGGTCATCAGCAACATGAACCAGCCGCTCGGTTTCTCGATCGGAAACTCGCTGGAGGTCGAAGAGGCCATCGACACGATGAGGGGATTCGGCGGCGCCGACCTGCTCGAGCTTTGCTACAATCTTGGCGCCCAGCTCATGGTGAAAGCCGGTATTGTCCCGACAACGCAAGAGGCGATGGGCAAGCTAAGCGAAGTCCTTGAGGGAGGCCGGGTTTTAGCGAAGTTCACCGAGATGGTTGTCGCGCAGGGCGGTAATCCCGAGGCGATCGAAGACCCCAGGGGAGTCTTGCCGCATGCGCGATTTATCGAGGAGATCGAGGTCGCTACCGCCGGGTATATTCGCAGCATAAACGCGGAAGAGTTGGGGGTTGCAGCGCGATATCTGGGTGCCGGCCGCACGAAACTTGGTGACCAAATCGATTACGGTGCGGGCATTATTATTCCTAAGAAAGCGGGGGATTACGTCCGCCCGGGCGATACGCTGGCCCAGATGCACAGTAACGACCCGCATATGCTCGCGGCGACCAGCGGCTTGGTCAACGATGCGTTCGAGATAACCGCCGCACCACATGAAATACCGCCTTTAATCTATGAAATTATCGAATAAAGTTTTAAAGTGATATTAAGGTGTAATGTTTCGGATAATCAACTATTTACTGTAGGGGTTTAATGTGAGCAATAATCTTCTAGATGTAATCGGCAACACTCCTGTTGTCGAGATCAAGCGACTGAACAAACACAAAAAAGTAAAGATATTCGCCAAACTCGAGAGCGCCAATCCCGGCGGCTCCGTAAAAGACCGTATCGCAAAATACATGATCGAAAAAGCGGAGGAGAGCGGCGAACTTACAAAGAAAAAAATCGTCCTGGAGGCGACGAGCGGCAATACCGGCATCGGCCTCGCGCTGCTTTGCGCGCTTAAAGGCTACAAACTGCGCATCGTAATGCCCGAGACCATGAGCCTCGAGCGCCGTCAGATATTGATGGCCTTTGGCGCCGAGCTGCTTCTTACAGAGGGGTGCAAGGGGATGCCCGGCGCAATCGAGATGGCCAACCAACTTGCGGCCGACCCGAAGTACTTTTTAATCAACCAATTCGGAAACCCGAACAACCCGCTCGCGCATTACGAAACTACCGGCAAAGAGCTGCTCGAGCAGGTGAAACCGCTGGATATGTTTATTGCCGGCATCGGCACCGGCGGCACGCTTATGGGCGTAGGCCGCCGCTTGCGCGAGGAGAGCCCCCGCACGAAAATCGTCGGCGTCGAGCCGTATCCGAACCATAAAATCCAGGGTTTGCGTAACCTTGGCGAAGGCTATATCCCGCCGATATTCGATATTAACATTCTCCATGAGAAAGTAAACGTCACCGATGATGATGCCTACGACACCGCCAAAGACCTGGCCAGGATCGAGGGCTTGTTCTGCGGCGTTTCATCCGGCGCGACCGTAGCCGAGGCGCTTCGCCAGGCCGAAGATATGAAGGAAGGCAACATAGCGGTCATTCTGGCCGACGGCGGCGAGAAATATCTAAGCACCGACCTCTACACCTGCCCCTACCGCAGAAAATGCGGCCCAAAAGCCACGGCAAAGTGTAAAGCGGAATAAGTAAAAGTAAGGGGACGTTGTTTCCTTTGAGTCCTAACTCGACGAGTTAGGACTCAAAGGAAACAACGTCCCCTGGTATAAATAATGGAACTAATCGTAAGTCACGCAAATACGGATTTTGATTCGTTTGCAGCTATGGTCGCGGCCCAGAAAATCTATCCCGACGCTAAAATCGTGCTGGGCGGGGCGCAGAACCGCAACGTCAGGGATTTTTTGGCGCTGCATGACGACGTGATCGAAACCTATGATGTCAAATATATAGATAAAAAAACCGTTTCGCGGCTGATCGTTGTCGATACGAAAATCGGTCGGCGCCTCGGCGAGCTGCAGGACCTTGCGTATAAGCCGGGGGTTGAGGTATTCATCTTCGACCATCATCCACCGACATCTGAGGATGTGCCTATTGCCAGGGATTTCTCGGAGAAGGTGGGGGCGACAACCACCATTCTTGTCGACATTATCAGGGATAAAGGCATCCCGATAACCCCGTTCGAGGCAACGCTTTTTGCACTTGGGATACATGAAGATACCGGGTCGCTCACCTTTAAGACGACGACCTACGATGATGCGGATGCGCTCGCGTTTTTAATGGCCAACAAGGCCAACATCGATATGATATACCGGTTTCTAAACCCGGCGCTCAGCCCCGAGCAGCACCAGTTGTTCGACCGGCTGCTTCACGCCGCCAGCGTTATCGATATCCATGGGATTCCCGTGATACTCACGAAGGCTGTGGTGACCGAATATATCGAGGGTGGCTCGGTGGTAGTGCATAAGATCGCCGACATCGAAAACATCGAGGTGATATTCGCCGTTCTCTCCCAGGATGACCATGTCTATATCATCGGCAGGAGCCGTACCGATTTGGTCGATGTAGGGAAAATCCTTGAGGAGATGGGCGGGGGAGGCCACGCTCAGGCCGCTTCGGCGACGCTAAAAGATACCGACATAAACACAGTCGAGCAGCGTCTTATCCGGGAGCTTTCCGACCACATTAAGAAGCCCCCGGTTGCGCGGCAGATCATGTCGACGCCGGTGAGGACGGTCGGCGCCGATATTACCATACGCGAAGCGAACAAGCTGATGATCCGGTACGGATACAGTGGCCTACCGGTTGTTGAGGACGGCAAACTCGTTGGCCTAATCGGCAGGCGCGAGATCGATAAAGCCGCCCACCACGGCTTGAGCCATGCGCCGGTTAAGGGATTTATGATGCATCGTATCGAGCCGGTTTCGCCCGATACGCCGCTTCCCGATATCCAGAGGCTCTTAAGCGACGAGGATATCGGCCGCGTCCCGGTTGTTGAGGATGATAAGGTCATCGGTATTATCAGCCGCACCGATGTCTTAAAAGCGCTCGGCGGTATCGATTACTTTAACAGGTCGAAAACCATGCAGACGGCAAAGCCGCAATACAGCCGTGGCGAGATCGCCCAGAAGATAAAAACGCTGCTTCCGACGGATGTCCAGGTGTTTTTGCGCGAGGTGGGCGACCTGGCGGACGAGGCGGGGTATTCGGTGTATCTTGTTGGGGGAATCGTGCGCGATCTACTTCTTAACCATCGGAACCTGGATGTCGACATCGTCGTCGAGGGTGATGCGATAGAATTCGCAAAACTTGTGGCCGAAAAATCAGGCGCACGGATACGGGCGCACCACAAATTCGGCACCGCGGTGGTCATCGGGCCGCACGAGTTCAGGGTGGATTTCGCCTCGGCCCGTGCCGAGTTTTACGAACGACCCGCAGCCCTGCCCCAGGTCGAGCCGACATCCATTCGCCAGGACCTGGCGCGACGGGATTTTAGCATCAATGCAATGGCGGTAAGTCTCAACGCAAAAGATTACGGCAAGCTCCTAGATTTCTTTAACGGCCAGCGCGACCTTAAAAACGGGCGCATCAGGATTTTGCATAACCTTAGTTTTATCGAAGACCCGACACGCATCTTTAGGGGTGTTCGCTTCGAACAGCGCCTGGGGTTCAAGCTTGAATCGGGCACCGAGGAACTCCTGCGAAAAGCCGTCGATATGGACCCCATCGGCCATCTATCAGACTATAGAATACGTGACGAGCTAATGCTTATCCTCGCCGAAGACACCCCATTTAAGGTGCTAAAAAGGCTAAGTGACCTGGATGCGCTTAAAATCCTCGAGCCGAGTATCGTCGTCGATAACAGCCTCAAGTCATTATTTACCGGGATAGACGAAGCGGTCCGCGAACTCGACCATCACTTCGCGGCGGGCATCCAAAAACGCCTGATTTACCTGGCGGCTCTCCTGCGAGGGTTATCCGGGGAGGGGCCGGATGCATGGTGTGAACGGATGAAGCTGCGAAAGGCCGACAGGGCAAGGTTGACCGAAATGGTGCTCGAGGTGCCGCAAGCCGTAAAAGAGCTTGAGGCCGAGCTGAGGATGAAGAATAGCGCAATCTACAAGATTTTACACCCGCTCTCACCAGAAGCGCTGGTCTTTGCCTATGCCCTTGCCTTAAAACAGAAAGCGCAGAAACTAATTCACTATTATCTAACAAGCCTAAAAGGGGTACGGCTATCGGTGGATGGCCGTACCCTGCGAAAAATGGGATTTCCACCTTCGCCGATGTATAATATCGTGTTAAGAGAACTTCTCGCGGCCAAACTCGACGGAAAAGCCGAGACGCCTGAAGAGGAACTTAAATTCGTGGCCGAGCGTTTCGGTCACCTTACCGGGGAGTTGAACAACTAATTGGACTTTCAGGGAATAATTTACCTTCTAAGGATCCCCGCACTTCTTATCGCCGTTACGGTACACGAATTTATGCACGGCCAGGTTGCCTACATGTTCGGCGATACAACCGCAAAAGAAAAGGGGCGGCTCTCGCTCAACCCAATAAAGCACCTGGACCCACTTGGTACGATCAGCCTTATCGTTATCGGCTTCGGATGGGCGAAGCCCGTACCGGTAAACCCGTATCGTTTTAAAAATCCCGCAAGAGACATGGTGTTTGTCGGCATAGCCGGCCCTGCGGCCAACTTCATCGCAGCGTTTTTGCTGGCCAGGCTGTTTTATTTTCCGATGCCCGATGTTCTAAAGCTGTTACTCGAAGTAACGGTTCAAATTAACGTCATGCTCGGTATATTTAACCTGCTCCCGATCCCGCCGCTCGACGGCTCGAAGATAATCCCTTATTTTCTGCCGCGCCAGTGGCAGCAAAGCTGGTACCACTTCGAGCAGTACGGGATGCTGGTGCTCATTCTACTGCTCTTCATCGTCCCGGGATTCACCGGGGTGGTGCTGGGCGTACCGCTTCAGTTTATGTTGAAGTTGGTAATGTTCGGCATTCCGGTCTCATAGCGGGGAACAATAGCGCTTAACCTGATATAATGTATACCAATAGATTTTGATACCAATAGATTTTGCTTGCAAGGAGTTGGATGATTTTTGACTAAACGAGTGGTAAGCGGGCAGCGGCCTACCGGCAGGTTGCACCTTGGGCATTATTTTGGCACCTTACAAAACTGGGTGAGACTGCAGGACCAGTATCAGTGTCTCTTTTTTGTGGCCGATTGGCACGCCCTCACGACTAAATTCGATGATGTGGGCGGGATATCCGAGGATACTCGCGAGATGGTGATCGATTGGCTCGCGGTCGGGCTCGACCCCAAGAAATGTTTTATCTATAAACAATCCGATATCCCCGAGGTGGCGGAGCTTTTTGTGTACCTCACAATGATAACGCCGGTGTCGTGGCTCGAGCGGAACCCGACTTATAAAGAAATGCTCCGGGAGATAACATCGAAAGATATACAAACGGCTGGCTTTTTGAGCTATCCTGTTCTGCAGACAGCGGATATAATACTGCCAAAGGGAAACCTGGTGCCGGTGGGTGAAGACCAGCTTCCGCACCTTGAGCTGGGGAGAGAGATCGTTCGCAGATTTAACTTCCTGTACGGCGACTACTTCGACGAGCCGGAGGCGTTGTTATCCCCGGTAAAACGGCTCCTCGGAATCGATGGCAGGAAGATGAGCAAAAGCTATGGTAATTCGATCTTCCTCTCGGATGATCCCGATACGATAAGGGCGAAAGTAAACCAGATGATAACCGACCCGGCCAGGCAGAAAAAGACCGATCCGGGCAGCACGGAGGCCTGCATGGTGGTTTACCCGACGCACCACGTTTACTCGTCTAACGCCGAGCTGCAAGAAATCGAGACAAAGTGTCACGAGGCCGCATGGGGTTGCATGGCCTGCAAGCGTGAGCTGGCGGATAAGATCATAGACTCGCTGGCGGGCTTCAGAGAGCGCCGCGCCGAAATCGAAAAAGAGCCGGGAATCGTCAACGAGGTACTGCGCGAGGGTCTTCACCAGGTGCGCCCGATCTGCCGCAGCACGATTCACGATGTTAGAAGCAAGCTAAACATTTTCTCAGAAACAACGGTTGTTTAGGGTCCACATCGGTTGCATAGTGAAGTAATGAGATGGCAGCGTCCGCTAGATGTCATTCTGAAGGAGCAAATAGCGATTAATTGTCATTCTTATAGCAAACAGTGAACGGCGATTAGATGTCATTCTTATAGCAAACAGTGAACGGCGCTTAGTTGTCATCCTGAAGGAGTGATTAGCAATTGATTGTCATTCTGAAGGAGCAAAGCGACTGAAGAATCTTGGGTGCGGAAACCTTCTTTTTATGCAGGAGGGTCTAAGCTTAGATAACCTGAGTGAGACGGATGGTTTATATGCGGTTGATAGATTTGAAAGATTCTTCTTAGGAAGGTAGATTAAAGCTTAGACAAGCTCAGTGGCAGAAGTCTGTGAGTGCCCTCTAGATTCTTCGCTGACGCTCAGAATGACACTATGAAGCACAGTGGTACTAAAATGATTCAGGGCTCAGAATGACACTATGAAGCACATTGGTACTAAAATGATTCAGGGCTCAGAATGACACTATGAAGCACATTGGTACTAAAATGATTCAGGGCTAAAAACTAGGTATTGTAGCACTAACGATTTTGTAAGCATCGTAGTAGAAACGGGGAACGGTTATGGCATTACCATATCAGCTGAAGCTCGAGATGTTTGAGGGCCCGTTTGATTTGCTTCTTAATCTGATATCGCGCCAGAAAATCGATATATATGAGATACCAATAGCCCAGATCACCAGGGAATACCTCGACTACGTCGATTCTTTTCAGGAATTTGACCTCGAAATCGGTACAGAGTTCCTCCTGATGGCCGCGACGTTGCTCGACATTAAGGCGGCAAATCTGCTTCCCAAAAAAGAAGAACCCGCAGACGAAGACGACGTCTCTCCGCAAGAAGGACGTGAGGTTTTAATTGCGCGATTGATCGAATATAAAAAATTCAAAAACGTGTCGGGCGAACTTACAGCCAGATACGAAGCCGAAAGCAAGTATTATCCCCGGGATGCCGGTCTTGAGGAGCAGTTCGATGGCCTTATCCCGGATTTTTTAGCGGGGCTTTCCCTCGGTAGGTTGCGCAGGATGTTTTTGGCTGTTTACGATAAAAAAGAGATAAACCTGATGCAGGCCGACCACATAACCCCAAAACCGCTGAGCGTCGATGAGTATGTAAAAAGGCTCAAGGAACGGCTTAAGGGCTTAAAGATGAAAAGCTTCCGCGAGCTTACCAACGATTGTACCGATAAAGTCGAGCTTATAACCATGTTTTTAGCGGTACTGGAACTCTATAAGCGGGGAAAAGTCGAGCTGGGGCAGGCCGAGGTATTCGGCGAGATAATGATAATTGTAAACGATAAGCCGGGAGTGGTAGTGTGAGCGATCTGAAAGTACGCTTAAGAAGCATCGTCGAGGCGCTTCTTTTTATAAGCGACCAACCGTTAAGCAAAGCGAAAATCGTAAGCGTAGTGGATATCCCCGAAGAAGAGGTCAACCAAATCCTTACCGACCTCACCAACGAATACAGCAGAGCCGACCGCGGTTTTCAGTTGCGAGAGGTTGCGGGCGGATATCGCCTCTACAGCCACCCTGCCTATGCATCGTACATCGAGAAACTGATACTTTCCTTCGACCACAGAAGGCTTACCCAGGCCGCCCTCGAGACGCTTTCCATAATCGCCTACAAACAGCCCGTCACCAGGGCGGATATAGCGAGCATTCGGGGAGTGAACTCAGACGGCGTTGTTAATACCCTTATCAACAGGGGATTGATAAAAGAACTCGGCAAGCAAGATGCCCCAGGCCAGCCGATTCTCTACGGTACCACCAACCGTTTCCTGGAATCCTTCGGCCTGAGAAGCCTCAACGAGCTTCCGCCGCTTGACGAATTCTCACCGGACGATCCTACTTTCTAATAATAATCCTGTCCGGTCCGTCCTTAACCCGTTCGTAGTTGAAGTTATGCGATATAAACCTGATGATATTGGAGACGACGACCAGGACGGGAACTGCAAGAAATATCCCGACAATCCCGGCGATTTCTCCGCCGGCGATAATCCCAAACATTATGAGCAACGGATTCAAGCCGACCGTTCCGCCAAGGATAAACGGGGCCAACACATTATTCTCCAGCTGCTGGATCACGATAAAGACAATTACCACGTAAAGCGCGAGGATCGGCTTAATGGTAAGCGCGACGATGATGGAGGGGATTGCGCCGAGAACCGGCCCAAGCACCGGTATTATTTCAGTCAAACCTGCCCAGAACCCCAGGAGTGCGGGAAACGGCAACCCCACAATCCAGACGCCGATGCCCGACGCTACTCCGATGGTCGCCATAAATGCAAGCTGCCCGAGCAAATATTTCGATAATGCCGTCTTCATAGAGACCAAAAATCGGTCGTACACGCTCGAAAGTTCGGATGGCAACGCGCTTCGCATAGACCTATCAATCGAGGGAAGAAAAATCAGCATGTAAAGCGACACGATAAAGACCAAAAACATGTCGGTTATCAGGCTAACCAGCGACGGTATTAACGAGAACACGTTTTGTACCTGCGATGTCGCTATACTGGTTGCCTGGCTGACGAGCGAATTGGGGTCTATGGGGAGCAGCCGCGTTAGCCCAACTCGCTCGAGTGCTCTGGTCACGTATGCCGTCTGTGTCCTTAAAGAAGCGACGTACTTTGGGAGGTCCGCCAAGAAACTTCTAAACTCATCCGCGATAATCGGCCCAATGGTGAGGAGTATCGCCGTAAGCAACCCGAAAAAGGCCAGGTATGTTAAGGCGATGGCAAGCCCGCGGTTCACTTTTTGCTTTTCCAGGAATCCAATTATGGGGTGAATGACAAATACGATGATAGCCGCTGTAACAAATAACGATATCGTGTGCAGGATGTTTCCGATGAATACGTAAAGCAGAAGCACAGCCAGTGCGAAGATAATTGCCTTAAGCCAATCGGCCACCCTGTAATACATGGAAATCCCCTTAATGCGTTTACTAAAGTAATTCCCATTTAGCGGCTTGTTTAGCGGCCCTTCAGCAGTTTGCAGAACGCAGGTTAATGCGGATTAATGCGGATTAATGTGGATTAACACAGATTAATGCAGATTAACGTGGATTATATTAAGCGGACGGCTTTGTAAAGAGACTCGATCTCTCTTGGGGTAAGTGACCTGAAGTTTCCCACGGGCAGTTTATCGAGCAGAACCCCGTCCACCGCCACCCGTTTTAAGAAGATAACCGTGTGGCCTATCTTTTGAAACATCCTGCGTATCTGGCGCTTTCTTCCCTCGTGGATGGCAACGTTAAGGAATGTAGATGTCATTGTTTCCTTTATGGCGCTGATTTCCGCCGGGGCGGTAATCCCGTCCTCAAGCACGATGCCTTTTCTCAACTTAGCAAGCGAGCTATTGGATGGATGCCCTTCCACCTCGGCGATGTATGATTTCTTAACCTTGTATCGCGGGTGCGTAAGCCTGAATGCAAGCTCCCCGTCGTTGATTAAAAACAGCAACCCCTCGGTATCAAAATCAAGCCTACCCACAGGGAAAACCCTATCGCTTACCCCACCCAGCAAATCGATTACCGTCGGTCTCCCGAACTTGTCGGTTACGCTCGTGATAAACCCCGCCGGCTTATTTAACATAAGGTAGAGCTTCTCTTCCTTAACCCGAACCGGCTTATCATTGACTTCAACGACGTCTTTTATTGGATTCACCTTGGTCCCAAGCTCGGTGACCACATGACCGTTAACTTTAACGCGCCCTTCCTTGATGAGATCCTCACAATGCCTCCGAGACCCCACCCCCGCACGCGCCATAAATTTTTGCAACCGTTCTTCCATTGTTTATCACCGGCCATCGATAGCTGTTTTGGATATTATATACCAATCGAGGCGTTTTAGCTGTTGCTAGGTGGGGGAAGGGTTGGGTTTATGGTAATGGATGGGTATTTGGGATGAGGGATGTGGTTGGATTGAGCGGTTATAAGCTATGGAGTTCGAATCCGATCCGGGGAGCCATTTGGAAGAATATGGTTATTAAGGCTCTGTAGAGCCAAAATATCGGTTCGAATAATTCATAACCCCGGACAGGACGTAATTCGAACCACGGCAGTAATGGCTTTGACGAGCCATTTTTGTTTTTGGAGAAAGTTCGAAACCGATCCCCTGATTTTGCTCAGATCATAACTCAGATCATAAGTATGATTACTGAAATAGTCACACTTCATGTATCTAATGTTACTCATTGAGTAACATTAACGACATAGGGTGCTAGATGAGATATCTTGCAGAAACCCTAAGCAACTTAATCGAAAACTAAAGAAACATGTCTGGTTACAAAAACTCTTGAAATTGTTTTCAACTGCTATAAAATAATGATTAGAATCTGCTATAAAATAATGACTTTAATTTGAGATTAAATAATGAAAAAGACAATTAAAAGCGATGCCTTGGAGTGGTGGGCCGAGAAGACAAAATCGGGTGATCATGTAGTCTCATCTTCAGAGGTTCCCGGGCAACGACAGAGAGAAATTCTAGTCAAAGAGAAATTCCTTTATCCAATTATCAAAGGCGTTTGGATATTGAAGCGCCCTGAGGACGACATCGAAGATATCTTCCTGCTTCTTTATTGGCAGGTTGTCAAGAAGATTCTTGCCCGATATAGCCATTGGTCGCTTCGAGGCAAGTCCGCTCTTTTGGTTTTGGATGGAGACCACAGCGTGCAAAAGCATCTTCTAGTTAGAATCAACACAAAGACCACAAGAAAAATAACACTGCCATTAGGCTATGATATATCGTTGGCCTATGATCCGAGATTTGATGAGCGTTTGATAAAGAATGTGGAGATTGCCGGTCTCTCAGTCCCTGTTGATGTTGCCGAGCGGGTGCTTGTCGATGCCGGTAAGCTTGAACCGAGTGCCGAAGTCAAAAGTTTCATTGCCGGTAATCAGTTCAATAAAAGACTAATTGAGGCAGTGTATGCCTCTTCCCCTAAGCCCTATATTTTTGCAAGACTCATCCGCATGGCGAAGGAGGCGAACCGTCTTGGTCTTGTAGCCGACCTTGAGAAAATCGTTGAGACTCATACCCATTATCGTGTTGCCAAGAGAGAGAAGATCGAGACATCCACTCCCCTTAAGGCGGAAGTCATTTCTCCACCCTGGGTCGTTCGCCAGGAGCTTGAGATAAGAGATTTTGAAAAGGCTTTATCTGAACAGTTTTCTCCCAGGATCAAAAGCTTAGAAAAGAAGCCGCTTGATAAACTTATCGCTCAGGCCAAAGAGCACAAGAAATATGATACCTACCATTCAACCACGCTAGAAGGTTATAGAATTACACCTGAGGAGGTAGAAGCACTTCTTTCCGGCGATATTCCTGAGGAGAGAAAGAGCGAAGGTGACAAGTATTTTGAAGAGATTAAAAATCGCATGGCGATTCTTGGATACTCAGAGGCTTTTGATTTTGTCATGGGAAGGATCCAAGCCGATTTCGGCCATCCGGTTGCGAGTGAAGGCTTGGTTCAAGATACATATTACCATCTCTTTAAGCCGTCTGCGGATGCTAAGCTTATCGATTACATAACTCTCGTTAGTTATCGGAACATGATGGTTTTTATTCGAGGAAGCTCGTATGTACCGCCATCCCATGAAAAGTTAGCCGATTTAATGAGAAGCTTTGTCACTCTAATAAACGAGATCGAAAATCCGGTTATCAAAGCGATCCTGGCTCATTACCTATTCGTTACCATTCATCCTTATATTGACGGTAATGGCCGAACGGCAAGGCTTCTCATGAACTATTTCCTTTTAAGTAGTGGGTACTCGTGGATCACGATTCGAGCTGATCAGAGAACCCCGTATTTCAACGCTTTAAAAACAGCAAATTTAGAACAGGACATCCTGATGTTTGGGGAGTTTATAATCGGAATGATTGAGAAAGCGTCAGGCTAGACTATTGTGTGTAATTATGGTGAGGACAAAAGGGGTGCTAAATGGCGTACAAATTTAGACGACTTGATACAGACCTTGTTTGTCCGGTTGAGAAAGCGGGGATTCTCGACAATCGACTGCGTAGACTGGTGCAGGATCCAAAAATCATCCTCAAACCCTATCTTAAAGAAGGGATGATTGCTCTTGATGTTGGTTGCGGACCAGGATATTTCTCGCTAGACATGGCTCGAATGGTAGGCAAAACAGGGCGCGTTATCGCTTGCGACCTGCAGCAAGGAATGTTGCAGAAGCTTAAGGAGAAGATTCAAGGTACTGAGTTAGAGGAACGCATAACGCTTCAAAAGTGCGAGCAGAATAAGCTCGGAGTAACCGAGAACGTCGATTTTATACTCGCATTCTGGATGGTACACGAAGTCCCCGACAAAGATAGGTTCCTGAATGAGCTTGAAGCTATACTGAAACCAAACGGCCTTATACTTATTGAAGAACCACCGTTTCATGTCTCAGAGCAGGATTTTCAGAACACAATAAGGATAGCCGAAGCGATTGGATTTGATATCTTCAAACGGCCGAAAATCTTCTTAGGTAAGAAAGTCATCCTTAAGAAATCCTAGGTTCGAATTTTGTCTGGTCACCGAACCAATTAGATTCTAACTTAGGCTGATGCACATAAGAACAACCGCTCCAAAAGTTCGACGATAGTCCGGTCCGGGGCTCTGAAATCATTAAATTTTTGGATAGGGAAAAAGCTTCCAAACAAAAAAAGCGGCACTTTGAAGTGCCACTAATTACATCTTTATTCTATTGCAGTCTCCTTAAGCCCCTTCTGGCATTTGGATAAACTTCTTTATGTCTTTGATTTCTTCGCCCTGCCTGTCTTGGCGGTCAACTACGGCATTGAGTGTTCTTTCTATCCTGCCAGTCCTGGACTGGAGGTCTTCAATATCTTCCTCTATTTTAGCGATATGAGGAAGGACAATTTGTTCAAAGCCTTCATTGAAAACGTGGATCATCCGTTTTTCAAGCCGTTCTTCTTGTTCTTGAAAACGCACCCCTAACCGTTCTTCTTGTTCTTGAAAACGCACCCCTAGCCGTTCTTCTTGTTCTTGAAAACGCACCCCTAGCCGTTCTTCTTGTTCTTGAAAACGCACCCCTAGCCGTTCTTCTTGTTCTTGAAAACGAGCATCTATCTGCTCTGTAAAAGCATCAGATTGCTCCTTAAAACGGCCATCCATTGCCCGATTAAGGTTTTCGGTCTGCTTAGTTAACAGCTCTTCAATTACTTTTTTATCTTCTTCGTTCATGAAAGGATCATAGCTTTTAGAACAATCTCTGTCAATGACAATAATTTCTAACTCGAACGGCATTACCTGCTATTACTTCTGGCAAAGAGGCAAGACAGGCACACCCCCGCACGCGCCATAAATTTTTGCAACCGTTCTTCCATTGTTTATCACCGGCCATCGATAGCTGTTTTGGATATTATATACCAATCGAGGCGTTTTAGCTGTTGCTAGATGGGGGAGGGATTGGACTTATGTTAACAGGGGTTAGTAAGGCAAAAAATAAAGGCCCGTCTTTTGGGGGGCCTTTATTTTTGCTTGCTGTGTATTTTAGCTTTTACTGCTGTGTATTTTTGCCCTTATTCTTTTGTGTGTCCAGCAGCTTCATCATTTTAACGAGCATCTTGCATACTTCCGCTCGTGTTGCAAAGCTTCTAGGCTCGAAATTCCCATTCTTGTATCCGCTGATAATGCCGGCTTTAACGCACGCATTGATATGCTCCTTAGCCCAGTGTGTGCCAACATCTTTAAGCTTGCTCTCACCACGTTCGAGCTTCAGAACGGTTGAGATGATCTTTGCAATTTCGGCCCGCGTGATATTCTTGTCAGGCCTGAATAAAGTACCATCTGAGGTTTTGTAGCCGACCATCACGCCGTATTCACTAACCGTCTCGATATACACGACAGCCCAATGGTCTGCCCGGACATCTGTCAGAGATGAGGACGTCTCCGTGCTTAGAACCCAGTTCGCTCTCTTTATCATGATTTCGCAAACCATCTTGGCAAATTCAGCTCGCGTTACATCGCTTTGTGGGTGGAAAGAACCGTTCGCATAACCCTTAACGATACCGCTGGTAAGCAACTCTTCGATATAGCTACGTGCCCAGTGGGCATTAGTGATATCCTTGAATGTATCGGGCTGTTTGCTGCTGCTTAGGCTGGCGGAAATCGGGCCGGCCTTTTCACTTTCATTTGCAGGGGTTGCCGTATCTATGGCTGATAACCAATAGTAATACGCGGTGCCCTGCACGGCTGAAGCATCAACATAGCTTGTCGCGGATGCTTCCGCGCTAATCAGGTTCGCGCCAACCGTTGTGTCTGTCGTGTTTTTATAGATATTGTATCCGCCAAGGTTAGCTTCTGTGTTCGCTGTCCAATTCAGGGTAATCGTGCTAGTATCCGATGTGCTTGCAAAACCGCTCGGTTTGGCCAGCGGTGTAGCATCTTCTGCGTATGCCGTCAGCATAAACATCGTACTAAGCGAGATCACTAATAGCAGGACAAGAAATGCTGGCTTGATAGTTGCTCTGTTCCGTCTTGAATTATTTCTAGAATTCATACGTTTTCACCCATCCTTTCTTTTTTCACAAAAAGACCTTTCAAGATTTAAAAAACTCGATTCAGCCCCCCCTCGATAACTGGATTGCTGCATATATAGATAATAAACGATAAGGCAAGCGTAAGGATATGGGTCAACCGCAAATTAATACGTATTTATCGAGCCTTAAACCACAGTACACATGAAGGTATCGCGGGCTTGATGAGGTTAAGGTAGGGAGGAGGAAGGTTTGGATAAGTTTAGTTAACAACGGCCAGTTCCTATAATTAGCAGTACCTTAACGAGTGCGAATCCAATCCGGGGAGCCAATGTCAAACTATGGAAAAATGCCTATAGAAAGGCATTTTTTTGATGTCTACCTGTTGTTATGGGGTACAGTTATGGCTTGGACTCCAGAAAACAAGAACCCTTGACCCAATCCTGAGTTCTAATATAATAGAACTATGTCTAATATATTAGAACATAAATCAAATTTTAGAAGCAGATTTTTCTTTACTAACTACAACAAGATCCTTGCATATTTAGCTGACCATCCAAGCGGTGAATACACCGAAAAAGAAATCAAAGAGGCTACCGGCGTTAGTAGAGCCGGAGCTAACTTTGCTTTGCGAGAATTGGTAGAAGATGGTCTAGCAATCTCGCAAAGAAGAGGGAGGATGGCGTTTTATTCAGTAAGTTTAGAGAACCCTCTTATCCGTCAAGTAAAAGTTTTAATAAATCTCATTAAAATCGACCCTTTGATTTCTGATCTAAAAAACATATCCGACAAAATAATCCTGTTTGGCAGCAGTGCAACCGGTACTAATATTGAAGAAAGCGATATTGACCTTTTTGTTTTAACCAACGACCCACCCGAAGCCTTGTCTAAAGCAAGTAAGTTTGAGACGGCTGAAAAAATCCAAACGATCGCTAGAAAACCAATTGATTACATAACGCTAAAGAAAAAAGACCCAATATTCTATGAAGAAATATCGCACGGTCTTACTCTTTGGGAGAAAAAATAATGAGCAAAGAATTTGACGAATGTTTAAAGAAAAGAAAGATAACCGAGTTTGAAAGAGCTAAAGGACTCGTTTCAAAAGAGCTTTCTTCTGCTGCCTTTGATCTAAAATCTGCAAAAGACAGTTTTGATGAGGAAGACTATAAGACAGTTTTGATGAGGAAGACTATAAATGGGCCACTATCCAGGCATATTACTCAATGTTTCATTCCGCCAGAGCACTTATATACTCCAAGGGATATCGGGAAAGAAGCCATTATTGCCTAAATATTGCCATAAGGGCCTTGTTTGTAGAGGAAGGTAAACTTAGCGTGACGCTAGTCGAAGCCTTGCAACTTGGCAAAACCTTAAGAGAAAACGCCGATTACTACAGCGAGTTTTCTGAGGAAGCAGCTGGTCAAATGCTTGAAAATGCCGAGGAATTTTTGGAAACTGCCAAAAGGCTCGTAAAATAAACAGCTGCGTTACTCCGTAGTTACTATCTTTATAGATAAAACGGTCTAAAAACTAGGTAACTTGTCCCAATAGGCATACCATCTTTTCATGCCTTGCGGTACTAAAAGTAGGTAATAGCTGAAATATTACAATTTGGGTATGATTGCACACTAATTGAGATAAGTCAAAAATTCCTCAAACTAAGCAATCAAACTGGCAATATCTGTATGAAATTGGAATAAATGCGGGAGCCAACCCTCAAGAACATTTAGGGGTTTCAAGAGCAGCCCTCTTTCTAAACCTGTACAATTGCCATTGTGTGATGCGTGATAATGTGCAATACAATGAGCAAATAAAGGACATAATATGAATGCCGCCTAAGAAAGTCCTGGTATTGGATGCGATGGGGGTATTGTATCATGCCTGCGATGATGTGAAGGAGCTACTTATTCCTTTCGTTGAGTTGTTCAATAAGGATATCCCGGCCGACACAATAAAGCGGTTTGTATATCGAAGCAAGTCTGGGGCGAATCACCAGAAAAAGCTTTTGGAGAGCTGTAGATTATAAAACGTAAATATAATTTTTCAACGCCTCCTTAAATCGATCAAGAGAGCGAACATCTTTGCTAAAAGCGTTATCTTTTTATACTCTAAGTAATCACTACCAAAGCGCCCTATTAAATCTTTCTCCTCTTCCTTTGAGATTATGATGAGGGAAAGCATTATGACCAGGGCATAAACCAGGCTGAGCGTTGAGGCATGCCATAGAGCAAGACCAAAGCCTGCCACAACGCCCCCAAAATACATGGGGTGTGACGTAACCCTATAAGGCCCGTTTGTAATGAGCTGCCTATTCGTAGGCGGAATAAAAGTAGCGATTCTTAATTTAAGAATCGCCCATATTAAAAATCCGGAGCCTGTTATGGCTACGAGCAGGCCAACTAAAGATAGAGGTATCGATAGCGGGACATGTCCATCTACTAGGACAAACGTGAGGAAACCAATTATATTACTTATAACAATAAAGAGGTGGGTAAAAACTAGCAGCGGTCTTAATGTTTTAGTGATCTTAAAGAAAATGAGATATTTCCAGGCGATGATCCCGTATGAGATAGCAGCGTAAAAACATAGAAATGCAAAAAGGCGGATAATGTTCCAATAGCTCAAATAAATGTTCATTGAGAACCAGTTAATTTCACTCCATATCAAAAACTATTAAAGCATATATCTTCTACCCATATTTACCTTCTTTACTCCAGTGATAGATTTCCATAAAAAATGCAGGCAGAGAATCCCTGCCTGCATGCAATAACACGTTTGTTATCTACTTAGTTACCCCTGAAAAACTCAGGGCAAATTAAATCAAATATTTAGGACAAAAGAATAGGAATTCCCAGCTCAGATGTCGAATCTATACTTTGAGAGAAGAAAGAATCACGACCAAGAAAGG
>Ga0210047_1000032_pt1 | contig 50041 bp, 53 predicted proteins | sample CryGeyCG2014_300_3_FD_185453 | JGI IMG/M metagenome (GOLD analysis project Ga0210047, IMG submission 185453) | Groundwater microbial communities from aquifer - Crystal Geyser CG01_land_8/20/14_3.00 (SPAdes) (version 2) | ecosystem: Environmental > Aquatic > Deep subsurface > Groundwater | place...
CCGAGATCGTGTCGTACCTTAAGACCGGCAGCGCGTTTTACGCACCGGGCGCATCGTCCGCACACATGGTTGATGTTATAGTAAGTTCGAAGAGTGGTTCGAAGAGTGGTTCGAAGAGTGACAAAAAAGACGAGATAGTGCCGTGCTCGGTGTACGCGCATGGCCAGTATGGGATCGACGGCTTCTATATCGGGCTTCCTGCGCGATTGGGCGCAAACGGCGTCGAGGAAATCGTCGAAATCCCGTTAACGGATGAGGAGCGCGAAGAGCTTCTTGAGTCCGCAGCCTCAGCGAAAAGTTCTCTTGACGATGTGCAAGAGATAATTGGAGGATAACCGGCTTGCGAGAAATCCCCGCAGCAGAGCTAACCAGAATCGTAAAAGACCTCTGCCTAAAAGCGAATACCGGGCTTCGCCCCGACGTGCTTGAAGCGGTCAGGGCGAGCCTTGCTGTTGAGACCTCCCCGACGGGGAGAGAAGTGCTCGAGCAGGTTCTACAAAACGCAGAGCTTGCGGCAAGCGAGAAGCTGCCCATTTGCCAGGATACCGGCTACGTTTCGGTGTTTATCCAGCTCGGGCAGGATGTCTGGCTTAAGGGCGATATCGCCGAGGCTATCAACGAGGGCGTGCGGCAGGCTTATGCGGAAGGGTTTTTGCGCAAGTCTATCGTGGCCCGCCCGATCTTCGGCAGGGAAAACACCGGCGACAACACCCCCGCATTTATCAACATCGACCTGGTAGCGGGCGATAAAGTTAAAATCATCGTCATGCCGAAAGGTGGCGGCACCGAGAACGCCTCGCGTTTGCGGATGCTCCCCGTCTCAAAAGATGCCGATGCGGTAAAGCGCTTCGTTCTTGAGATGGCAGAGAACGCCGCCAAATCATGTCCGCCGGTTATCGTGGGCGTTGGGGTCGGCGGAAGCTTCGATAAGGTCGGTCTGCTCGCAAAAAAGGCGCTGCTCAGACCGCTTTCCGATAAAAACCCCGACCCGCAGTTGGCAGCCTTTGAGGGCGAGCTTCTCACCGAGATCAACAACCTCGGAATCGGCCCCGCCGGCCTGGGTGGAAAGGTTACGGCGCTTGGTGTAAAAATAGAAACGATGCCGACGCATATCGCCTGCCTGCCCGCGGCCATCGCATTCAACTGCATCGCCGCCCGCCAAGCCGAAGCGACTATTTAGCACGTAGGATACACTAGATGTCATTCTGAAGGAGCAAAGCGACAGCCGAAGATTGTTGCCACCGGATAGGCCAGGAAAGGGATACACTAGATGTCATTCTGAAGGAGCGAAGCGACTGAAGAATCTTGGGTGCGGAAACCTTCTTCTTATGCAGGAGTGTCTAAGTTTAGATAACCTGAGTGAGATAGATGGTTTATGGGCGGTTGATAGATTTGATACACGCTTGGTAAACGCTTCTTAGAAAGGTATATCAAAGCTTAGACAAGCTCAGTGACAGAAGTGCGTGAGTGCCCGCTAGATTCTTCACTTCGTTCAGAATGACAATTGCCGGTGTTCAGAATGACAATTGCCGGTGTTTAGAATGACAATTGCCGGCGTTTAGAATGACAATTGCTGACGCTCAGAATGACAAGCAGCAAAAAGGGAAGATGAGATGACGATTCAGATTCACACGCCGCTAACAGTTGAAACAGTATCATCCCTAAAATCCGGGGATAAGGTCGAGATTTCGGGGACGATTTATACGGCGCGCGACCAGGCGCATAAGCGGATTGTGGCTGCAATCGAGAACGGTGAGGCACTGCCGTTTGAGCTTGCGGGGCAGATCATATTCTATGCGGGCCCGGCACCTACGCCCCCGGGTAAAGCGAGCGGTTCGATTGGGCCGACGACCAGCGCGCGGATGGATGCCGTTACGCCGCTTCTCCTCGAGCACGGTTTAAAGGGCGTTATCGGCAAAGGCCCGCGATCCCAGGCAGTTAAGGATGCCTTAAGCAGGTACAACGCCGTCTATTTTGCGGCGACCGGTGGTGTCGCGGCGCTTCTTTCATCCTATATAAAGCGCGTAGAGCTTATCGCATACCCCGACCTCGGTCCCGAGGCGGTTTATAAACTTGAAGTCGAGAACTTTCCGGTAATCGTTGCGGCCGATGCGCATGGCGGCGATTTCTATGAGCAAAACCGGAGATTATATAAACGAGCGTAGAGGGATATCGTGTAGTTAAACTGGGCAAACTGCGCAAAACGAGCCATGTGCAATTGCCTAAGGAGGGCCCATAATAGGCGGCGCACCCATACTCACAGAGGGGACGAGCACAGTGATGCACGGCACAAACGGCACAAATGAAAGAAACAACATAAAAGACACACAAGACAAAAAAGATATAAAAGGCACAAAAGGTACAAACAGCCTTTTTATAACATTTGAGGGGATTGAAGGAAGCGGTAAAAGCACCCAGATGACGCTTCTCGCCAGCTACTTGAGTTCACGGGGGTACGACGTGACCACGACCCGTGAGCCGGGCGGCACGCCTATCGGCGAGGCGATCCGCGCGGTGCTGCTAAACCCCGATTTTACCGAAATGGATTACCGCACCGAAGTTCTGCTCTACGCAGCCGATAGAGCGCAGCACGTTGCCGAGCTAGTTAAACCGGCACTTGCGCGCGGAAGCATAGTGATCTCGGATCGCTACCTCGACTCGACAATCGCCTATCAGCACTACGGCAGGGGACTGCCGCTCGATTTCATCCTGGAAGTAAACGAGCAGGCCACCGAAGGCATCAAACCCGACCTGACGCTCTTGTTAACCGTACCTGTTGAGATCGGTCTGAAACGGGCGACCAAAACCATTGCGGACAGAATCGAGCGCGAAGACGTTGAGTTTCACGAGCGCGTTGAGAAGGGGTTTCAAGAGCTTGCAAAGCGCGAGCCTGAGCGCTGGCGGGTAATCGATGGTATGTCGACTGTCGACGAGATCCACACGCTCATCATCCAAGCAGTTGAACCACTCCTATGATATAATTTTCTCCTGTGAATGACCTTGCTAGTTGCTATAAACAATCCTATGGATGTGCTTATGGACGAGACTATTCTCTGGTCGAGCATTATCGGCCAGAATGATGCGATAGATAGAATTCTGCGTTCGCTTCGCTCCGAGGAGGGCAGCCACGCCTGGCTCTTCGTCGGCCCGCGCGGCGTCGGCAAGTGGACGACCGCAAAAGTTATGGCCGCGGCCCTCAACTGCCAGGAGAACGGCTGCGGGCGCTGCGTATCCTGCGGCAAGATCATGCGCGAGATACATCCGGATATCTTTTTGATCGAGCCCGAGGGCAACTTTATCCATATTGAGACGATTCGCGATCTCCTTCAAAGCGTCTCGCGTAAAAATTATGAAGGCAAGATAAAAGTCATCATTATCGACGAGGCCGACAGGTTCACCCCCGAGGCTGCGAACGCGCTGCTAAAGAACCTGGAGGAGCCGCCGGTCGACGTCGTGTTCGTCCTGGTATCGTCCAATCCCGAGGCGGTTCTGCCCACGATTATCTCGCGCTGTCGCCAGGTTCAGTTCAGGCCGATCCCGGCGCAAGAGATGATATCATTTCTGGTCAATAAGTATGATTTGGGCTATGATGAGGCGGCCCTGGCAACCAGATTGAGCGGTGGCATCTTGGGGGCCGCGGTTTCGTTTGCGACATCCCACTCCAAAAGGGAGCGCAGAAAAACCGTCCTCGGTATCGCACGGAGCGCCGACCGCGCCGACCTCGCACGCCTCAGCTTTATCGCCGAGGAGCTTATCCGCGAAATCAAAAAGCCCCTCGACGAGCTAAAAGCCGCTCATAAAAAGGAGATCGCAGAGTTAAAAGAGCAGTATGATGCTAAGGATGCTCCCGTACGCACCATCAAGCGCATCGAGCAACGGCAAAAGCGGGAGCTGGGCAAAGAGGAGCACCAGGGTTTTGAGGATGTCTTGAGCATATTGACCTCGTGGTTCCGCGATATTATCCTGCTAAAAGAAACCGGTAGGGAAGACCTCCTGACCAACCAGGACCACATCCTGGCCGTGAAGGAACACGTCGACCTTTTTAGCAGCGAGGATATGAACCGGTGCCTGCAAATAATCGAAGAAACGAGGCAGTATTCTCGTTTTAATGTTAATATGCAATTAGCATTTGAAGATATGTTGTTTCGCATCCACGACGTGCTCGCGGTCGAGAGCGATCCGTATTTCGTCCCGTAGTACGCAATGGAGCGCAATTTATGATAATTCAGCGGTGCTTTTACAGCACCGGCTTTTATGAAAAAGCAGGAGGTTTTGGCAGGTCATGCCGATAGTTGTTGGAGTCGTATTCAAAAGAGCCGGCAAAGTCTACTACTTTGACCCGGATGGGATAGATTTAAAGAGCGGCGAGAAAGTCGTCGTCAAGACATCGCGCGGGATGGAATTCGGCGAAGTAGTGTCTTCGCCCACGGAAGTCCCCGACGAGGAGATCATCGCCCTGCTGAAGAAAGTCGTCCGGCGGGCAAGCGACGATGATAAGAGCCAGCTCACTAAAAACAAGCAAAAGGAAAAAGAAGCATTTCGGGTTGCGGAGGAGAAGATCGCCAAACACCGGCTTCCGATGAAGCTCATCGAGGTCGAGTACGTGTTCGACGGCAGTAAGATCATCTTCTACTTCACCTCCGACGGCAGGGTCGATTTCCGCGAGCTGGTCAAGGATCTCGCCTCGGTATTTAGAACCCGGATTGAACTTCGCCAAATCGGCGTGCGCGACGAAGCCAAGATGGTCGGCGGCCTAGGCCCCTGCGGCCAGCGTCTCTGCTGCACCGTCTTTTTAGGCGACTTCGAACCCGTCTCAATCCGCATGGCCAAAGAGCAGGACTTGCCGCTTAATCCGTTAAAGATATCCGGCATCTGCGGACGTCTGATGTGCTGCCTGAAATACGAATACGAGGCATACCAGGATTTCAAGAAGCGCGCCCCCAGGCGAGGCACCCGACTCACCACCGAATTCGGCACCGCCCGAATCGTCGAGTTCAACGTCCCGAAAGAGACCGTCATCGCCGAGCTCGAATCCGGCCAACGAATCGAAATGCCCCTAGCCGACGCCCTGGGCTGCAAATGCAAAGCCCCCTGTAAACCCGACTCCTGCTGCGGCAACGGCGGCAAACCCAAAATCGAGTTGGAAGACAGCGTCGACATTCCCGAAGACAGAGGTGCGGATGAGAAAGGCGTTGTGGAAGATCGGGGGATTATTGAGGATAAGGGAATTGTTGGGGATGTTGGGTTCGCGGAAGATGATGAGGTTAATGAAGTTAACGAGGTTGTAGGTGATGAAGCGGTTGTTGCGGATGGAGATGTAGTGGGGGATGAAGAAGCTTTAGAGGATGAGGAAGTAATAGTTGATGCAGGCGGCAACGGCGACAAGCCAAAAGTCGACGAGATCGATGACGGCATCCCGTCGAAGAATGGGGATAGCGATTAGGTCGCAGTGATTGTGATCCGGCTTACAGCCGCGAAAAGATAAGATTGCCTCTGTAGCTCAGCAGGTTATCTAGTATATTAGTGCTAGAATCGCACGTAGCAAGCAACCACCAGGGAGGATTTATGTCAAGGCTTGAAGAGAGTATCGAAATTGCAAATCCCCAGCATCCGCATTGTGCCACAGTTCTTTTGCTCGACATATCAGGGTCAATGGTAGCCAATGGCAAGATTAATCAACTTAACGATGGCTTACGGTTCTTCAAGGAGGATGTCACCTCTGATGAGCTAGCGAGCAAAAGAGTAGATTTAGCAATTATTACCTTTGGAGACGGTGTAACTCTTACCCACGACTTCTCATCAATGGACGCGTTTAACCCACCTACATTACGTGCCTCAGGCTTAACGCCTATGGGTGAAGCCATTCTTAGAGCAATAGATTTAATTGAAGAACGTAAGTTTGAATACAAAAGTAGAGGTATTGATTACTACCGCCCATGGATATTTTTAATCACCGATGGAGAACCTACCGATATGAAACCGGGCGATGCAACCTGGAAAAAGGTAGTTGCAGCTATTAATGACGGAGAGAATAACAAGAACTTCTTATTCTTTACGGTCGGGGTCGAGCCGGCGGATATGGACACACTAAAGCAGCTCTCGCCCTCAAACCGGGCGCCTGTAAGGTTAATGCCCGGCAAGTTTAAAGCTATGTTCGAATGGTTGTCAAAAAGCCAAGGTAGAGTATCGGCGTCCAAAGTCGGCGAAAATGTCCAGCTAGACAGCCCGGCTGGATGGGCCGAGATCTCAACGATATAAGGCACAGGAGGATATGGTTGAAAACATTAGCGACGCCATATTTTTTTGGTGCCTCGGTCATAGGTCCGCTTCATGTCCAGTTAGCTATGCCGTGTCAAGATTCATTTGCCTTTAAGACTATTGACGAAGATTTTGCGGTTGCCGCTATTGCAGATGGGCTTGGTAGTGCATCGAAAGCTGATATTGGAGCTAAAGTAGCAGTCAAAAGCGCTGTAAAAAGTGTAGAAAGAGCTATAAAAGCAACAGCAATAGCAACACATAAGAGTGTGGATATTACAACCCTAGCGAAAGATGCGGTAACTGCGGCCAGGAGAGCGCTGGAGAAGAGAGCGAAAACTGAAGAATGTAGCCTCCGTGATTTAGCGTGCACACTTCTCGTCGCTATTACCCTTAGGGATGCGGTTGCAGCCGTTCATATAGGGGATGGTGCGCTTGTTGTCGACACGGATAACGGTCTTCATCTCATTACAGGACCGGGAGAATCCGAATACACAAACGAGGTCACACCACTGACAAGCCAGGATTGGGAGGAGTCGCTTAAGAGCACATCAGCAGTCTCCGGTGTAAATGGTATTGCGCTGTTTACTGATGGTTGCCAAAGAGCCGGATTGAAAAAAGCTGATAATAACTACGCACCATTCGAAGGCTTTTTTAGGCCGCTTTTTACATATGCCACGCAGATTGATGATTTTGAGCAGGCCAACCAGGATATCTATGATTTACTCGCATCAGACAAGCTCAGCGAGCATTCAGAGGATGATAAAACCTTAGTTCTTGGCATTCTACCTAAAGGAACGTAACTAATGCCAATTCTTGCGGTTTATGATCTGACGGGCAACAAAATTGGATTAAAAAGTACCGGTAAGAGCGGCGGCGAAGGGGCTATCTACGAAATTATCGGCTCTAACAATGGCACTAATAGTAGATGTGCAAAAATTTATCATCCGCAAAAAATTACTGCGGAACTCCACCAGAAAATATTAAGCATGGTGAACAACCCACCGGATGATCCGTCCCCCAATGCGAGACACCGATCAATTGGTTGGCCGGAAGATGTTCTCTATAGCGATTCGGCCAGAAGACTGTTTGTCGGCTATACAATGCCTTTGATAGATACAAAGGTATTTAAGGAAACCCACAAATATTTTGATCCTTCTGATAGGTTAAAAGCGTTTGGCGGAAGCTTTACCTGGCAGCACTTGTTTACCGCAGCGTTTAATATAGCGAGTGCGGTTGCGGCGCTACATGAGAAAGGGCACCGTATCGGAGACTTAAGGGAAACCAATATTCTCGTATCCCCAAGTGCCCTAGTAGCTATAATTGATTGTGACTCGTTCCAGGTAAAAGATAGCGCATCGGATATTACTTATTACACTCGAGTTGGAAGCGGTGAATACCTGCCTCCTGAATTGATGGGTGCGGATTTTAAGACAAACGATCATGATCGATACCACTCAGATCTGTTTGCCCTGGCTATCATAATATTCAAGTTCTTAGCGAATGGCGTGCATCCGTATCAGGCAAGAGGCCCCCTCGTTGATGACGCTCCGTCCCCTGAAGAAAAGATAAAGAAAGGGTATTTCCCATATACTACAGATGCTAGAGGCATCGAACCGCCTAGCTACGCGCTTCCGTACAATATAATTCCGCCGTCTATAAGGGTTTTGTTTTACCGATGTTTTGTTGAAGGCCATGCATATCCTTTGAGGCGGCCTGCTGCAATTGAATGGTTTAATACTTTGAAGGCCGAAGGTGTAAAGTTAAAACAATGTTCCAAGAATGAAAATCACTGGTATGGTAATCACCTTAGTGACTGCCCATGGTGTAATGCTGTAATGCGTCTTGGGAAAGATTACTTTCCGAAACCTTTTTTAGCCGGTCAACAAATTGAGCTTATTGCTGCAAAACACGTGTCCCAATTGCCACAGAGAGTACCGCTAGTGCAGGCGCAGCCACAAATGCACATGCCAACAACGGGTATTGCGCGAACAGCTCAGCAAACATATGTACAACCTAGAGCAGCTAGAAAAAGAGTGCGTAACCGATTCCTGGCATCAAAGATGGACGGCTGCCTTGCACAGCTGTTTGGGGGCATTCTAGTTCTATATGCAGGCTATATGCTTTCCAAAAGCGGTATTTATGTATACAGCCAATTTGATCAGGCTGTAGATAATTATCAGCCATTCTTATTACAAGTTGGAATATATGCAGCCGTTCTTATTGTTGGAATTCACATAATACATTGTGGTATAGACGATTGGTAGACTGTTTGCCTGCTAGTTTTTTTATGGGCAAGGTTATCATTCCGGCTTCTATGGTTGCCACACTGTGCGAGCACAAAGCGCGCCAGCTCGTCGACGTTAAGCAGAACAAAGAGGAGGATATTCAAAACCGCGCGCAAATCTGCTAAACTAAAGGGCGTTCGTTTTCACGACCTGCGGCATTCATATGCCGCGATTGACAGTTTGGACGCGCCAAAACAGGTGGTGGCGGTGGTCTAAGACTGGTGTAATACGCGGTTACAATGTGGTCACAAAACACCCAAAAATATGCTAAAATACGGTTAGACACAGACAAGAGAAAAACAGCAAAATAGCAGGTCAACAACTAAATACACATCATGCCACTGTAGCTCAGCAGGTAGAGCAGCTCACTCGTAATGAGCAGGTCAGCGGTTCGAATCCGCTCAGTGGCTCCATTCTAATATTATGTAATCAATGCTCGCTGAACGGGAAAATGCCAATGAAAAGTAAGGCACATATTAATATACCATATAAGAAAATAGCCGAGTTTTGCCGAAAATGGGATATTCAAGAATTTGCCCTATTTGGCTCAGTTCTTCGCGATGATTTTCGACCGGACAGTGATATAGATGTTTTGATTACTCTCACTCCTGAAACAAGGCATGGTTTATTTAGCCTTGTTCATATGCAAAATGAACTTAAAGAGATATTTGGACGAGAGGTCGATATAATCAGTCGACGCGGGATTGAATCTAGCCGAAATCATCTTCGCCGCAAAGCCATTTTAGATTCCGCCGAGGTTCTGCATGTTACGGGATAGGAGTATCTGCTAGATATTATCCGCCGGTTAGAAATCATTGGTGAAGCCGCACAACGGGTCTCTGGGGAGGCTCGTGTGAAGTTGCCCGAGCTGCCATGGGGGAGTATGGCAGGCATGCGAAATTTTCTAATCCATGAATATGATGACGTGGACCTTGCTATAGTATGGAATACGGTGTCAGTTGATCTTCCGCCTCTTATTGTGTCTCTTGAGAAATTCTTTAGGTAGACTGAGTAAGTTCTATAAGGCGTGGATAACCTCCACGCCTTTCTTTACCCCTTAAATCCCTTTACTTAACCCCTATTTATAAGATCTGCCTCATAAACAGACAATTTTGGTAAAGTTCCTCTACTATAAGTCGATATCACACGCAACTATTCAATACATAGAAGTTCCAGGAACCTAGACCAAGCTTCGCTTATTCAAGGAGGAAGATTTTAGATGAGTATCAATGCTTTAAGCATGCGAATGCGGCATCATACGTTTGTAGCTTACTTCTTAGTGGCGGCAATGCTTCTTAGCTTTATGCCTGCTGTACCCGCGCTTGCATCTGGTGGTGCAACATTTACCGTTGGTGTAAATCCGTTACCAGTTATGGGACCGCAGGACCTTAACATCAACGTATCCGCCGATCAAACAATTACAGGCACACCGATGGTGTTGCTAATGCCTCCAGGTGAGGATACACAAGCGATCGGGTTAAATAGTATTAACCCAAACAACTGGAACGGTATGTTGTTTCATGTTGATTCCTTCACCGCGGACGGGACTTATACCGTCGAGGTATCCAATCCCGGCGACAACGCTACAAGCACAACCTTTGCGATAAGCTTGGGAGGTAGCGGCAGCACCATCGACGGTGCCGTACTTGATTTAACAGGTACACCGACAGCCGGTTGTGAAGTTCAGCTATTTAACCAGGACCCGCAATTTAATCCGCCTGTAAGCTTCAGGTTTACCGGCAACATGTCCAACTATTACTATTTTCATAACCTGCCGGCCGGTACCTACTGGCTTAAGGCCAATCCGCCCGATGATGCGACCGATACGGCTTCATCGGTTGTAACTACGGTTACGGTTGACGGTACAAATACCGTCGCCGCACCAGACCTTCAGTTACGGACTCCAAGTCTGAGAGGAAAAGTTGTAGACCCGAACGGCGTACCGGTGGGTGACGTAAGAGTATCTGCCCACACCCAGGACTATAGCCGGGAGGTGGAAGCCTTTACTAATTCTCAAGGGTACTTTGCGCTTCCACCGGTGCCACAGCCGGATGAGCATGCCCCCATCGTAGTTGAAATTCGAGGCAATCCCAGTAAGCCCATTCTAAGCTACAGCCTCCTTTACGTCAACACTCTGTCGTACCGGATTAAGGGCACTGATGAGGGTGGGAATCATCCGATACCCGTCAATTCTATTAAACCTCTTCTCAGCTTCAAGTAGAGCTGATGCGGCCCACCTTTGAACCTGATCGCCACCCCTCCAGCGCTTTACTCTACCGGTAATGAACCGTGTGGTAGAAAAACATGATTCTATTATGTTGGTGGAAGATAGGTTCTTTCTTAAAGCATCTGGTATACCCAGGCGGTGAAGGGTAAGGGTTTCCTCTAATCCTTCCTCTAAGCTTCTTGCAGCACTGGGGTTTAGCCTTTCAAGGTAGGAGATGGTTGTCTTTAGAGAAGCTTTAGCATCCTCGTAGCTTGTCATCTTATATGCATTTCTTATGCGCTTATCAACTTCTGTGTGGTATTTTTCAGGCAGATGCCCTTTAACGTTTCTTCTTTTATGCAGATGACAGCGCTGAATGGCTACATCTTCACCGAACATTTTCTTTACCGCTTTACTTAAAGCTTTGGCCCCGTCTAAGATAAATAGATACCGTTTATTTGTATCAAGACCCCGCCGGCCAAGATCCTCAAGTAGTGAGGTAACAACTTCTGCATTTTCCGTTGCCCCCTGCCAGAGCCCAAGTACATGCTTCTTCCCATCGGTGTCTATCCCGATGGAGACCACTAAAAGGTTTCCTTTAAAACCGATGCCGTCGATCATAATAGCGCAAAGATCAAGCCCAGAGAGATCACGCTCCATAAGCTCTTCTAGCTTGACCTTGGTGACTTTAACGAAATTTCTGCTTACGCTTGATTTCTTTACTCCGTAGCCATCCATAAAATCATCAATTGCTCTTTCGTAGTTTCTGGAAGACACTCCTAAGATGAGCTTGTCATATACTGCTTCTTGCATCTTCTCCCCCTGGCTAAATGCCTGGTATGTGGCAAGGGGGACTTCTTGGCCTGAGGCGCTTCTAACCCGTGGTCTGTCTATCTCAACCTTTCTTCCGGCGTATACAATTGATCCTTTCTGAGTTCCCCAGCGAAAGTTTTCTCTATCCAGCATATGGGCGTATCGCCTACCGGCCCTTCTATCCACTTCTGAAGCCATGGCGTATTCGATAATAAGCATGCCGGCTCTTCCTGCCAATTCCTCAATTTCTACTTCTACACCGGCTAAGATCTCGGCAATAGGAAGTGGCAACTCTACCGTTACCGTCTCCAACGCTTCCTGATCTTTCTTTCCCGTAGATTTCTTGTTCCTTTTGTTGTACTGTTTTTTCATGGCGGCTCCTTTGTCTATGATTGATTAGTTACCAACCTTAGGCTAACTGGGCCGCCTCTTAATTTCAACTAGACTCGGGTCAAGCTCGCGTGGTGATTCATTGACAATTTCCTATGCTCAAAAGACAGCTGCGTTCATTGCAACAGAAACAGAAGGGGTGCGCCTATGGAATCAGGAGGAGTTTCTGCTCTCAATCGTATTAGTAGTTGGCTGTATCGGCTGGCCGCTCATGAGTAAATATTGCTTTGACACGGCACTATGCTTATGCCACTAATAGAACTAGGCCTAGGAGGCAATTATGAGGAAGTTATGTTTTGGCATCGTGGTATTAAGTTTCTTGTCATGCCTTTTGATGCCTTCAGCAGCCTTTGCAGCAAACTACTTTGACGGCGGGCATCAGACAATCGGTAGCTTAATAGCAGTCAAGGGAGATATACAGGGCGACTATTTCACGGGCGGTTACCCACGCTTAATTGTAAATACTGCTTTGTCGGGTGCATGGGTAATGCTTGCAAATACTACCTACAAAACCTTCGGGCAAGTAGGCTGGATAAAGAGGGCGGGAATTGGTTATCCCGGCCTAATTACGTTCGTTGGATGGATCGATGATGGTGGCAGTTATCAAGAGGCTCAATGGGCTGCCCCCGTATCATCATCACCCATTACCTATGAAATGAGGTGGCTCAATAACAAGTACTACGCCTACCAAAATGGGTATTTCTTGGGGCCAGCAAAGGGTCCGTTTAATGCAACAACTCATGTTCCCCAAGATGCTCAAGTTTTTGGTGAGACCGGGTACGACAGCAATCCTAGAACGCCTGGCGAAACTAACGACTATGTCTTCTTCGACAACGTATACTTGGACATCAAGCTGGGTTATTGGTCCCTTGCAAATCTATCAAAAGCGCCCACTGATAGCGGTCTTCAAAGTTGGCAAGGCCGTTACTGGGTAAACAATCATAATTTCGGCATATGGGATACGCGTGAGACACGATAAAGAAAGGATAGATACGATGAGACGATCACTTCTTGTCAAACTCATAGCCATGATAGCGCTTTCTATAGTTATCGGGGTCGGGATTTTTATTCACGCGCAGGTGGGACAAAGCCCTGTCGCCAACGCGCAGGTTGGCCAAAGCCTGTCTCCTTTAGATTCTGAAGAAGCACGAGATTGGGGGAAAAACGGCCTCAAACTCGATATGCCCACAAGCGAATCGAAACTTTCCGAGGAGCAGGCGATTAAGGCGGCTTTGGTGCTCTGCCCGGGTTACGACAAAGCTTCAAGCGTTAAAGCTCGCTATGTAAAAATACAACCCGCTGACGGATCTGTTACAAGTTGGAATGGCAATCGCTGGATTATTGGGTTTAAAGGCATACATCAATTGGCGAGCGGCGGCCACATGTATGGCGATGATGGGAGCGCTGGCGAATGGTATTTCGATACCTTCTATGTAATTCTCAATGCAGACGATGGCTCCTGGGTAGGCGGTTTCTCAGGTACCGGCAAGCGTGAGAACGCCAAGTAGGTCATTAATGCATAAGTGCCCTATATATTTAGGAGTTAAGGAGTTTGTGAAATGCGGCCTTACGAGGGCCGCATTTCTTTACGCCCTGGATTGGTGCTTACCTTAACAAGCCAGCAGCAGGGGACGTCACCACAGCCGCTGCACAAGTGCTGTCAGCTTTGAACGTGATAAGTTGATTCGCTTCCAGGGTAAAGGTTTCAGTGGCAGTGGATTTACAGAACTAAGCAATCAAACTGGCATTTTCTGTATGCCAACACAACAAAATACCATTTTAGGCCATGCGAACCCGTTGTATAATAAGGGCGCAAAGTAAAACAAAGAGAATGTTATTATTATGAAAAACAACCCAGAATCACAACTAATCATCTATAAATCCGAAAATGGCAAAACTAAGATTGATGTCCGTTTTGACGGTGAGACGGTATGGCTTACGCAAAAACTCTTGGCCGAGCTTTTTCAGGTTACCGTTCCAACCATTAATGAACACATAAAGAACATTTATCAAGAGGGAGAATTGAGCAAAGATTCAACTATTAGGAAATTCCGAATAGTTCAGAATGAAGGCGGGAGAGAAGTCGAAAGAGATGTTGATTTTTATAACCTCGATCTCATTATCTCTGTTGGCTACCGCGTCAAAAGCTCTATTGCAACAGCTTTTCGCCAGTGGGCAACCGCCCGTCTACGTGAATATATCGTCAAGGGTTTTGTTTTAGACGACGAACGCCTTAAAAATCCAGACCTACCTTTTGATTATTTCGAAGAGCTACTTCAGCGCATTCAAGATATCCGCACTTCCGAAAAGAGATTCTATCGCAAAATCACAGATATCTACGCGACCAGTGTTGACTATGATCCGACCGATGAAACAAGTATCCTGTTTTTTAAAACAGTTCAAAACAAGGTACACTACGCCATTACTGGCCAAACTGCCCCAGAGATTATTAGCACCCGTGCGGACAGCACAAAGCCATTTATGGGACTTACTTCATGGCGGGGGACAAAGCCCCGAAAAGATGATGTGACAATTGCTAAAAACTATTTAACAGAGCCGGAACTTCTTGCACTCAACAATCTTGTTGAGCAGTATCTTGTGTTTGCTGAAGGTCAGGCTATGCGGCGCGTGCCGATGCACATGAAAGATTGGATAGAAAAGCTCCATGGCTTTTTAAAACTAAACGACAGAGATATCCTAACGGATGCAGGTAAAGTGTCGCATGAGCTGGCGGTAGAAACAGCGGAAAAACATTTTGATCAGTACAAGAAGAATGAAGCAAAAAGTTTAGACAATGATTTTGACACAGTTGCATTGCAAGCTGCTCAAATAGCAAAGAAAAAGGTTGCAAAAAAGAAGAAACAATAAGCTTAAGCAGATGCATAAAGGCACAACCGCTCAATAATTTTGAAGATTGCCCGTTCCGGGGAGCGCCCAAGAAGTTGGCTTTGGCAAGCCATTATTTCCTTTTGCCTCAAGGCCTATGGTTATGGCTCAAGCTACACTCTGACGGCCCCTTATTTCGTTTTATGAGGTGTTTGAGAACTTTCCATCCGAATCACTTGTTTTAACAGAGGAAACGCTTTCTGATGTACAAACCCATTATGAGTATCTTGCAGAACACGAAGAGATTATGCAAAAACTGAAAATGATTAGTCAGTAGGCGAACGGCCTCACTACAGCAGACAGCCTCGCTCCACCGCTGGCTCTGGGCGTTTGGGGTTTCTCTTAAAGCCTGCCTAACGACTCCTAAGATAAGCTTGCTATAGACGCCCTCTTGCATCTTCTCCCCCTGGTTAAATGTCTGATATGTGGCAAGGGGAACTTCGTGCCCGCAAGAGTTTATAACTTCATGGTAGCTCCTTTGCCTAGATTGATTAGTTGCCAACCTTAGGCTAACTGGGTCGCCTCTTAATTTCAACTAGACTCGGGACAAGCTCGTTATCTGCGTCCACCGCCAAAGGCTCGTCTTGGGCCTTCGCGGCGTTCTTGCGGTTTTGCCTCGCTCACCTTAATCGTGCGCCCCTCGATCTCGCTCCCGTTAAGCGCAAGTATCGCTTCTTTTGCTTGCTTATCGTTTGGCATATCGATAAATCCAAATCCCTTGCTTCGGCCGGTATCTCTATCGATGATAACGTTGACCGATTCGACATCCCCATGCTTGCTAAAGAGTTTCTGGAGGGTAGCCTCGTCCGTAGTATAACTTAGGTTTCCCACATACAGTCTCATTCCGTTTTACACCCCTTCCTCTGAAACTCTATACCCACAAAAGAGGTTTTTATATTATTCGAAACAGTAAAATATCCAGAGAAACGTGTAATTGTTTCATGTTAATAGGGATTATAATAGTCGCTTGATGGGTCCACTGTCGTGATATGGCACACCCCGCAGTTTTCGGGCGCCTTTTTACCGTTATGGCATTGCATGCAGGTTTCCATTTTGGGCCTTTCGGCTTTTTCGCCGCCTTCGGCATGGGCGATGTTTGAGTGGCATGTCGTGCATCTAACTCCTTGTTCGAGGTGCTTCTCATGGGGCACGATTAAGCCACCGCCAAACGTAAATGTTCTGTTCATTGAGTGACACTGTTCGCACACCTCATTGGGGAGTGTTTTACCGATAACCCGTGCCTCAAGCCGGCTGTCGGGTTTATTGGGAGCGGTGAATTCAAGGTATGCCCTATTCATCCCCTTAACTATCCCGGGCGGCTTATGGCAAGCGTCGCATGGTACTGTGGAATGAATGGATTGTTGCCAGCTCTTAAAGAAAGGGTATGTTTCATGACAGTTACTACAGAGGGCGGGTACCAGGGTTAGCTGCCGCATCCCGTAGCCGAACACAACCAGGGCGATAATTATCGCCAGCACCTTTTTCTTGTTGTCCCGGCAATAGGCTTGCAGCTTATCTAGGGGTTCGTAAAATATTCCGTTTAATAGTTCGGTTAATAGTTCGTTAAGAAATGCTTTAAATAGTTTCTTGACCTTGCCGGGCACGGTTACTAACCCTTTCTGTTTCGCCATCTTTAACCGGTCACGGCAGCCACGGTAGAATGGCTCTGTGCCGTGGCTTATTGAGCCCCGTTTTTTCTAACATTAGCACAAATATCATAATGGGTAGGTTGCTTCGCACTACATTAACGGGCATAGGCTATTTTAACTGGTATTATCCGTGGAGAGCGGCAGGGGTTCAAGCCCTATATGCTAAACTGCGTAGGGTTTTTCTTTTGGAAAAAGCTGGAGAGCCATCAGAAAAAGGCAATAATCTATTTTACGGCCTTCATGCTTTCGAGAAACGGCTTTCCGCTAGCCGCTGATTCAAGGTGAAACTTGAACCGGCCGCAATCCGGGCACGTCAACACTTTAACCGTAAGTATTACGGGGTATTCCAGTCGCCAAGTTTTTCCGCAATTTTCACAAACATGTTCTTTTGCCAAAGCCTGTAATCTCCTTTACCATATTATACCAAAATTTGCTACGCTGAGCGCCGGCGTCCTCTTCCCTGACACAAAGGAGGTTGAGGCTCCTGCAAGCACATGAAAATGCATTTCAGGTAATAAATAATTGCTATTTGAAAACTATTTGAAAATGTTATAGACTGCGCTGGCGGTAAACTATCCGACGATGTGGTTATTCTCTTGCGTTAGAGCTGCTCAAGTATCGTTTGCACAGGTCATACATTGTTCTTGGGTTAAAATATGGTTAATATTAAAGATATCAGGTTCTAAATCTATTAAAGTGCAAATTCAACGGAGAAGAACATTGGAAAATGTGATCTTGAGACAACAGCTTCAACAAGCCCGCGATGAACTGGAAAGGCGTGTTGAAGAGCATGCCGCCGAGCTTTCAAGGGCCAAAGCTTTATCAGAGCATGAAATTGCCGAGCGTGAGGCAGCCGTAGAGGAAGTTAAGGAATCGAGGCGGCAAGTCCTAGGAGCCTGTCTAAATACTAGACCCCTTACCGGCCCCGCCCAGAGCCCTATCCAAGGCAAAAAGCTAGTGCCAAAAGTTATCATATCCCCAGCTAGCACTATCTATTGCGCTTAATTTGCGCTACACTATAGGTGGATAGCAATCAGTCATAGCTCGGAGGTACCAAGTGTTTTCAAAGAAGTTTCGTAACCATTCTACGGATCAGTTGCTTTTATTGCCGCCAGATGTAAGAGAGTGGCTGCCAAAAAATCACCTGGCCTACTTTGTAAGCGATCTTGTCGATAATCTCGATTTGTCCGAATTCATTAAAGCATACAAAAACACTGCCGAAGGCAAACCCCCCTTCCATCCGGCAATGATGCTTAAAATTCTTGTCTACGGCTACTCGACAGGAATATGTTCATCAAGGCAACTGATGCGCAAAATAGACGAAGATATAGCTTTTAAATTCCTTGCAGCAGGAGATAGACCGGATTTTCGCACTATCGCTCTTTTTAGAAAAAAACACCTGAGTGCCTTAAGAAAACTATTTTTGCAAGTGCTTAAGCTGGCTAAAGAAGCAGGGCTTGTAAAGATTGGCGTTATCGCCATAGACGGAACGAAAATGAAAGCCAACGCCTCCCGGCACAAAGCCCTCTCCTACGGGAGGATGGATGAGGTCGAAAGCCGCCTTAAGAGAAGAATAGACGATATCTTAAAAGAAGCTGGCGATATCGATATTTCCGAAGACGAGCTATACGGTGAAGACAAACGCGGCGATGAATTACCCGAAGAGCTGGCCGACCCGGTAAAGCGGATAAAAAAGATAAGGGAGCTGAAAAAGAAGATAGAGGAAGAAGAAAAGGCAAAGACGAACAATACGGGCGCCACACCAAAAGACAAGGAACAAAGAAGTTTAACCGACTATGACGCCCGGATTATGAAAATGCCAAATAAATCTTTTGATTATGCATACAACGGCCAGGCCGCCGTATGCGGAGATCCGAGAAAAGGCGAAGTGCAGATAATTGTCGCTACAAAACTAACCAACAGGCCCTGCGATGTCACAGAACTTGAGGATATGTTGAGAATCGCTGAAGAAAACTTGGGCGAGCACCCAAAGAAGCTGGTAGCCGATGCCGGATATTATTCAAAGGACAATTTAAAATATTGCCAAAATCGAAAGATCGACGCTTATATTCCGCCAAATAGACAAAAACATACCGAGCTGGGCGAACCATCCCCTAAAGGACGAATACCGGCCCATGCCACACAGGCTTTCCTGATGAGACGAAAGCTCAAAACCAAAAAGGGCAAAGAAATCTACGGCGCCCGGAAGGTAATGAACGAACCTGTCTTTGGGCAACAAAAACAGGCCAGAGGCATTCGGCAATTTCTTTTAAGAGGTCTTAATAACGTAGCTGCCGAATGGGATTTTATCTGCGCTACGGGCAATATCTTGAAACTATTTAGATACGGCAACCTACCGCAAATCGGCTGGGGGAAGAGTTGAGAAGCAAAAGGTAATAAAAATCAGGGACATGGGCCCGCAGATGCAATCGGTTTGCGAATTGAATTCAGTAATCAAAATTTAAGACGCAAACCTTATGGAAAACTTTTTTCTGTTTAAAGCTGATAGCAATATTTAGACAGGCTCCTAGTACACTAATCGTATTAGCGACAATGCTAGTGCTCTTTAGTATGCCCATCTTAGCCGGTATGGCTATCGCTAATGTCGCGTCCGATGATGTAAGCCAAAGCGCTAACCTGTCGGCTGAGACTATCCAAGGGCTACGAGGCCACTTAAATGATTACATTAAAAAAGATGCACAGCTTAGAAATTGGAAGCTACTTGAAACTACAATCACTGTATCTAGTCAAGAGAGTTCAGGCGCGGAAGTTACAGCGATATTTGATATCGAGAGGAAGTTCCGCTTGAACTTTGCAAAGGCGGAAGAGGCCCCAGCTGTTAAGGGTCGCCTTGCTTTCATGAAAGAAAAGAGTGGTAGGCTTTCTGCAAAACAACTTCGGGCAGCAAATAAAGAGGTTGAGATTTGGCAGCATGATATTGCTGACTATATTGCCAACAATCAAGATTGCTTTGAGCGTATTAAAGTCGTTGGAATTTTAGACTCTAACGGCAAACTAACACCTGGCACAATCAAGTTCTACTCTGAGGGTCCTCTAGGTGGAGATTATGTGGCAATAAGCCATGATAAGATTCCTACACCGCAAGCAGTAGAAAAAGCTGCCTATGATACCATTAGCGCAACTGTAAAAGAAGCAGAGAAAGACAAGAAAGTTAGCAGTACAGCTACATATTACCGGTTGATGGCCAGGGACTATGCAAACACTTATACTTCAAATACAAGCCTTGCCTGCCAATCCGGTAACTCAACCAAGCAAGACAAAAATTATTACAATTTAGCAGCATATGCAACCTGGTATCAATGTAATGATTGCGCAAACTATGTGTCGCAAGCCTGCAACTATGCTGGTATTCCGCGAACCGGTGGGTCATGGACACCATACCTCAGCTGCTGGATAAATTGTGATTATCTTACAACCTACATGGTTCTAAACGATAACTGGCTATTCGCAACGAATAATAACATTAATGAGTGTGTTGCCGGGTATCCATTCGAGCTATATACGCCTCTCTCAGGCGGTAGTAGAGACTATTATCACGTTATGATGATGGTAAGTAACGACGGTACAACACGGTTTTACAGCGCACATACAAGTGATCGGAAGCAAAAAGTGTGGAACGGCGCTACATACGTGCAATATTTCAAAATACCATCGAACGTATACTAGGATAACATTGAACAAAATGCCTAGTACTCGCTAACGATATGAGATATATTCAAGGAGTAATCTTAACTTTGTATTGTTAGCAATGGTTGCATAGTGTTAATTGTTAGGTCGCCGTTGATAAGTGGCGACCTAACGGACTGTTTGCTCGGCTAGTGAAGGGTTTGAGAAATGTTAAGAAAATGGTTTATAGGATTACTGTTCGTGACAGCGCTAATGCTTATTGCAGGCTGTGGTTTTGATGGCATGACAAAAGCTTCCGATCCAGAGAAACAAACATTAGGGAAAGTCCCACTTATGTTATACCTTGCTGACCAGCAAGGCAAGGAAGGTGACCTTGATAAGCAGAAACTCGTGCTAGCGACATGGGATCTAAATAAGGGCAGCATTTCGCTAGGTAACAAACCTACATTACTGGAAGATCATGTCCAGGGGCTTCAGGGGGCAAAATTAGTATGGGCAGGAGATAATTCGGCTCTAGTTTGTACTACTGATGCTTTACGGTCAGGCTCTATAAGAAATGGGTCATCACAAGATTTTAAGCTTGAAAAGGTAGAGGTAAAGTCGAGCGCTTCATCATTAGTTGTCTATAAGGCGCAAGATGCTCATAATATTATGACGGCTTACTGGGAGCGTGCTACAAGCGGCAACTCTCTGACAACAAATTCTAACCCTAAAGCTGTTCGGATTATAGTAGAGATAAGAAAAGCAAATCATGTCGAAAAAAGAGTCCTTGTGGCAAAGCTTCCTCATGACCCTATTGGCGTACAACCGCTACTCGTGTATGGTACACCCGATAATTACAGCGTGCTCGTAAGTTATGATCATTATTCTAAAAAGGAATCTGGCGCAATTAAGGGCAGTCTAATCCTTGGAAATGTAAATGGTAAAAGCGTGCACTGGGACAACATCAAAGGTGAGTACTGCAGTTTTATCGCGGGCGGGGGATCCGATTTAGTTAAGCTTGGTAACAAGGTTTTTATTGACGCTTGCGGTGGATTGGTAATGGTGTTAGACCTTAGACATAAACCAATGAAACTTACCCCCTATAAGCCTGTTAATGAGCAAATCAAAATGATTCAAGAAAGGATCGTCGATGTCCCAGTCCACCCAGTATTTGGAGCTTACGGCGATATTTTGGTCATGGCGCTCCCTGGCTTTTACGACCAATGGGTTTGGGCCATAGAGAACGATAAGTGCGTAGGAAAAATTCATCTGGATTCACAGAAAAGTAAATTAACCATTTACAAAGACAATATTAGTACACAGAAACAGCTGCTGCCAGATATCCCGCGAGGCTTTGTCCTACCTAGGGATGGCTATGGGACTTGGAAGTAACATATGATTCGTAAGATAGGTTACAGCTTAGCAAGGAGACCCGCCATGAAACTATCTAGGTTTAGTAGAATAACGCCAGCTCTCTTATTGATTAATGCTTTGCTGCTTGTATATACAGCGTGGCTCAAATACAATGGGGATGCCTGCCCATCATGTAATGATCTAAGCTCTTTTGAAATTAATGGCATATATATTGCTTCAGTAGGCGCATTTGCGTCTCTTGTATTAGCAGGGCTATATATAGCTACTAGCTTTCGTAAAGGACTCAAGCTTCTACTGTTTATACTATCGGCTGTATTCGCAAGCCTTGCTTCCTATCTTCAAGTGATTCAGTTTTACTCGGCAGATGATTATTGCTACTTCTGCTTAGCTGCTGCCGTTCTTTTCTATATTGCATTTTGTGCCATATCATTTGAAGTGCTTATCATGCCAAGGCTTCTTATAGCTATGAAAACAACCACTAGCGAAGCTTAAATCTTACCTAGAGCCAAAAAAGCGGTTCAGCTAGGCCAAGCTCCGCTGAGAAATAATTTTTAGCATGGTGAATATCATTGAGGCCTGAACCTAGAGTTAGCTCAGAATTTCTGACATAAGGAGAATCAAGATGCGAAAGCAGATAATTTCTGTCGTAACCGTTGTATTTTGCGTTATTTTACTAGTAACTTCAGCTGGGGCTTCTGAGAGCAGAGATTGTGAAAGAAAAATAATAATATTTGATAGCAAGATACAGGCCAAAAAGCAAGATCCTATAGTAGCCAAATATGGCCGGGTGGTAAAACATCTAGACATAATTAATGCTACTGTAGCAATGTTGCCAGCTAAAGCCAGAGAGCGCTTAGCTAAGGAGCCTGGAATACTTCGCATTGAGGATGATTTAGATGTATCCACCTGCGAAAGCCAGATTGATGTTAACCCTGAGCAGGCGCTGCCATGGGGAATCGACCGGGTTGATGCTGATCTAGTGTGGACGGTCTCAACAGGTTATGGCGTTAAAATTGCAGTAATAGATAGCGGCATTGACCTTGACCACCCTGACTTGGCCGCAAATATAAAGGGAGGTTTTAATACTATTAATCACAAGAAAACTGCCGATGATGATTATGGCCATGGTACCCACGTAGCCGGTATCATTTCGGCTAGTAATAATAGTATTGGGGTAGTGGGCTCAGCTTATAATGCCGAACTTTATGCGATAAAAACATTGGACAGCATGGGTCATGGTAAAATATCTAACGTTATTGAGGCTATTCAATGGTGTGTTGAGAACCACATGCACATTGCAAACATGAGTATTGAAGTACGCTCATACAGTAAATCATTTCACGAAGCAATAAAGAAAGCGTCCATTAGTGGCCTAATAATGGTAGCTGCAGCCGGTAACAATGGCCCAGGATTAAATACGATAAATTACCCAGCGAAATTCGATGAAGTGGTTTCGGTTGCTGCAACAGATGAAAATGATATGATTGCTTCATTTAGTAGTCGAGGGCCTGAGGTTGATGTTGCTGCACCTGGAGTGAGTATCTATTCAACTTACCTTAATTCAGCTTACGCGTATTTGCATGGTACGAGTATGGCAGCACCCCATGTTTCAGGAGCAATTGCCTTAAAACTTCAGCAAAACCCAGGGCTTACTCCTCAACAGGTTGTAAGTGCATTAAAACAAACATCCAATAGGATTCCGAACGTAGCATCAGATGAGCAGGGAGCAGGCATAATTGATGCCTTTAAATTAATATCAACGACTCAGAATCCGTAGCACGCAGCGGTTTTTCGGGTGGTGACCCTTAACCAGGCTAAACTGCTTAGTATATAATCATGACGTATTATGGAAGTAACTAGTGGCATAATAAGCGGCGTTAACAGGATAGGTTACGGAGAATTCAAACTAGTGCAGGCCGATCTGTCATCAAGCATGGGATTTAGCGGTGGTCCTTTGATAAATAGTGAGGGAAAAGTAATCGGCATGAATTCATATAAGAGTTCGGAGCCCGGAAGTGAGGGATTAACTTTTTCGATTAAAGCTGAGGACCTTAAATACGCAATCAGAAATTTCGAAAAGTATCACAAAATAAAAAGAGCTTATATCGGCATTGAAGTATATGAAACACTAGCCCAAAGATTTGATGTTATCCAAGAGCATGGCATAAAAGTATCCAGTGTAGTGAAAGACTCACCTGCAGATCGAGTAGGTATTAGAATAGATGACAGAATTATGAAAATTAATGATAATACCGATCAGATATTTGAGCTGTGGCGCGAATTCTGGCAGGACAGGCCGAGTTACGAAATCCGGTTGAAACCAAAGATAGAAGCGGACCCCGAACTTGTTTATGTGGCTGAAGCCGATGGCGTGATCATCGGAACGGTCATTGGCGGGGACGATGGCTGGTGGGGCTGGATTTATCGAGTTGCGGTGAGCCCTGAGTTCCAAAAGCGCGGCGTCGCCATAACCCTGGTTAATGAAATGCTCTCCAGGCTAAAAGCAAGGGGCGTCAATTACATCAACTTGATCGTAGCTCCTGCAAACGCAAAAATGCTGAGCCTCTTGAACAAATTCGGATATATGGCGACCGAAGACCGGCGCTTGTGTATCAGAATACAGTAGCAAACACGGTGTAGGCATGCTGGGTTTGACAATCTGCCGTTTGGAAGATATAAAATAGACTTGGAAAGTGAATATATGTCCGGGTGCCGCTAAGAGCGGAGAATAGGGAAGCCGGTGAGAATCCGGCACGGGCCCGCCACTGTAAACGGGAAGCCCCCGCATATGCCACTGGTACTTGTTACCGGGAAGGCGCGGGAGAGCGTTTGATCCGTAAGTCAGGAGACCTGCCTAGGACAAAAATAGATGCTCAACGAGGAAGGAGTGTTGTTATAAGGATTTGTCTACCCCTCGGGATGCCGGGGGATTTTTTTTGGGGCGAAGCCAGGAGCCAGGAGCCAGAATGGTGAGAGTACGAGAACGAGGGTCATGCTTTTGGGATAAAGAGTGATTTAGGATTATGTAGGGAGGATGACATGGGGTTACTTCAGGAAGCTTTGGAGAATATAAAGCCGCTGGATGCAGGGGCGATGAAGGCGGCGGCGGAGAGGCAGGATCAGCTTACAAAACCTGCAGGTAGTTTGGGCGTGTTGGAAGAGATATCGATTAAGCTGGCCGGTATCACCGGTAGCGTTATGAATGAGGTCGATATGAAGACCATCGTTGTTATGGCGGGGGATCACGGGGTTACCGACGAAGGGGTCTCGGCGTTTCCCAAAGAGGTCACACCGCAGATGGTCATGAATTTTGTGCACGGCGGCGCGGCGATTAACGTATTGGCCCGTCACGCGGGAGCCCGTGTGGTTGTTGTCGATATAGGGGTCGATGCCCAGATCGATAATCCCCATGTATTATCGATGAAGGTAAAAAACGGCACGGATAATTTTGCAAAGGGCCCGGCGATGACCAGGGACGAGGCGATACGGGCACTTGAGGTCGGCATTGAAATCGCCTACAAAGAGATTGACTCAGGTGTGAAGCTGCTTGCGACAGGGGATATGGGCATAGGAAATACCACCCCCAGTAGTGCGATTCTTCTAGCCCTCACCGGGAGGCCTGTCGACGGCCTTGTCGGTCGCGGAACAGGTATAGGAAACGGTGATCTCGATCACAAGAGAAAAGTTATAACGGATGCGATCGACATGTTGCACCCGGATAAAAACGACCCGATTGATGTGCTCGCAAAGGTCGGCGGCCTTGAAATCGCGGGTTTGGCGGGGCTGATAATCGGCGCTGCAAGCAGGCGTGTGCCGGTTATAATCGACGGCTTTATTTCGAGCGCCGCCGCCCTCATGGCGGGCCGGATCAGCCCTCAGAGCATAGACTATATGATCGCATCGCATGTGTCCGTTGAGCCGGGCCATAGGTTGATTCTTGAAGAACTCGGCCTCAATCCGATGCTTCACATGGACATGCGTCTCGGTGAAGGTACCGGAGCCGCGCTTGCAATGACGCTGGTCGAAGCAGCAACCAAGATCATCAAAGAAATGGCTACGTTTGCCGAAGCCGGGGTATCGGATAGAGAATTGAAAATAGATTGAATTATTGTGGGATTGTATGATTAATATAAGTCAAACCTGCACCGGGGGTAGGAGTGAAAGCGTTTAGATTTGCCCTCTCCTTTTTAACAATCTTTCCCGGAGGGATAAAGGGTGAGGTCGATGAGAAGGTATTTGGCGCTTCAATAAAATATTTTCCGGTTGTGGGTGCGTTACTTGGATTGATCCTTGCGGGAATAAATCTGTTGGTATCAACCAGAATATCGCAGCCTGCTGCAAGTGTTATAGTAGTAATAAGCCTTATTATACTGACGCGCGCGCTACACATTGATGCGCTGGCCGATACGTTTGACGGGCTTCTTGGCGGCCGGGATAAAGAGCATATGCTTGCAATCATGAAGGATTCGAGGGTTGGAAGCTTCGGGGTCGCTACTATCGCTGCGACCTTTGCGCTTAAGTTTTCGTTACTAGCGGCGATACCGGCGGCATTGACAACAGGGTCGTTAATCGCGTTTCCCGTGCTCGGACGCTGGGCTGCGGCGATTGCCGCGAGCACCCAGCCGTCCGCCCGACCCGGTGGGGGACTTGGCTCGCTCTTTGCCGAACAGGCAAGACCCTGGGAGCCGGTACTATCCTCGATTATCGCTTTTGCAATTGTGGGTATAACGTTATGGACCAGGCCTGCGGCCGCCCTGCTGGCGGTTGGTACTGCCGGTGCCTTTTTGGTTATCTACGTATTCCTGATTAAGAGAAAGATCGAAGGCATGACCGGCGATACGCTCGGTGCACTGATAGAGCTGACTGAAATAGCGGTATTATTTGCTATGGCGTTGCTTTAGAACGGCAACACTACACCGCGAGCGGCTATAGATTCTTATCTCGATGAAAAAACGATATTATATAGGATATATACTTCTTTGATCTCGGCAGGAAAGGTGATGAGGGGTTGTAATGAATCTCTATCTTGTACGGCACGGCGAGACTTCGCTGAACAGGCAGTTTAAATATATAGGTAGAACAGATGTAGACCTGACGAAAAAAGGCGTTCGCCAGGCCGAAGCCCTGTCACAGCGCCTGCGCCTCAGTACTATCAAAGCGGTTTACTCGTCTGATTTGCTGAGGGCGCGGCGTACGGCAGAGGCGATTGCATCTGCCCATAATCTTGAGATCGAACCGGTCGATGGCCTGCGTGAGATCGATTTCGGGGCCTGGGAAGGTCTCACCTACTATGAAATAGAAGCGAAAGACCACGAAAATTTTCACGCCTGGCTTGACGACCCGGAACACTCTTCTATTCCCGACGGCGAGCACTGGCGTGACTTTAAGAACCGCGTGCTCAGCTCGGTTTATAAAATAATCGATGAGGAAAAAGACGGGAACGTCGTTATCGTCTCGCACGGCGGCCCCATAAAAGTAATCATGGGCCATTTTAATGGGGACGACCCGGCGTTTTATAAATCGTTCTGGCCGTCACCGGGCAGCTTGAGCGTGGTCGAAGTTATCGATTACACCCCGAAGGTATTGCTTCTCAACGAGCAAGTCTATACGCACGACAGGTAAAACCTGTGAAGCGGGGCGTTGCTAAAGGGGCCTACGTACTCCAAATTATAGTAAAGTAGGGCATTTAGCTGCGGAAAAGTTGAGCATTAAAGCAATACTGTGTTAAAATCCCTTTATGAAAGACATCATTCGGCGCGGACTTGAAGATATAAAGCCATACGAACCCGGTAGGCCTATTGAGCTGGTAGAAAAAGAGCTGGGGATAACCGAGGCGATAAAGCTTGCATCCAATGAAAGCCCGTACGCTCCGTTCCCAAAGGTACTGGAGGCAATGCGAGAATCGCTCTTGGATGTAAACCGCTATCCCGATGGCGGAAGCACGTTCCTGCGTGAAGGCTTATCGAATAAGCTTGGAGTGCCCGCATCTCGTATAATGGTCGGTCAGGGGTCAAACGAACTCTTGCGTCTGCTTGCAAACGTTCTTCTCGACCCGGGCGACGAGGCGGTTATGGCGGATCCGTCGTTTATCGTTTATCCAACGGTCACCAAGTTAATGAACGCTAAACCGATACTGGTCCCGCTGAAAGATCACGCACACGACCTCGATGCGATGGCGAAAGCGATCACACCGCGTACCAAGATGGTCTTTATCTGCAACCCCAACAATCCAACCGGAACAATCGTCACCCGCGATGAGGTTGAGCGTTTTATAGAGAGCGTGCCCGAGGATGTCGTAATCGTATTTGACGAGGCATATTTTGAGCTTGTTAGGGATAATAACTATCCGAACGGTATGGATTATATAAACGAAGACAGGCCTATTGTTGTTCTTCGCACGTTCTCGAAAGTCCACGGGCTTGCCGGATGCCGGATCGGCTACGGTATAGCGCCGGAGTTTATCATCACGGCGGTCAATAAGGTACGGGAGCCCTTCAATGTGACATCGGTTGCCCAGGCGGGGGCGCTTGCCAGCCTGGAGTGCGACACAGCAGTTGAGGAGAGAAGCCGTCTGAACACCCAGGGTCTGGAGTATCTCTACAAAGAGTTCAGGAGAATAGGCCTTGATTATATACCGTCGCATGCAAACTTTATCCTGGTAGATATAGGTATTGACGATCGCATGATGTCGCTTGAGCTGATGAAGCGGGGTATCATTGTCAGATCCGGAGATATATTCGGCTACCCTAAGTATTTCAGGGTAACCGTCGGCACGCCGGAGGAAAACAAGAGGTTCATCGGCGAGCTTGAGGCACTTCTAAAAGTTATTAAAGATCAAAATGATCACGTAAAAGGAGCACTGGTATGATGGATAACAAAATCATTAAATTATTCAATTCACCATCAGGAAGGTGCTGGCTCTATTACTACTTCTTTTAATATCGAAGGCAGGTCTGCTTTCACGCTAGGAAGTCAAAATCCAAAAATCTTTATAGACCTATTTTGATGTTAATTTAGTTCAATAAGCAACGAGAGAGTAATTGAGGAGTGATGTATCATGATGATAGTTATGCGCGAAGGCGCTACTGAGCAACAGGTAGAGCACGTGGTCGAGAGCATCCAAAAGGCGGGGGCCGAGGTCCATTTATCCAAAGGCGAGTTTCGTACCGTCATCGGCGTCATCGGCGACAAAGAAGCCGTTGCCGCGCTTCCGCTAGAGGGCTTTGAGGGTGTTGAAAATGTCATCCAGATTATGAAACCCTACAAGTTCGTGAGTCGCGAGTTCCGCCACGAGCCCACCCTTATCACTATAGGCGATGTTGTCATCGGAGAAGGATACTTTAACGTGATGGCCGGGCCGTGCTCTGTGGAATCGAGAGAGCAGATGCGTGACACCGCGCGGGCCGTCAAGTCGTCCGGCGCCACCGTGCTCAGGGGTGGGGCGTTTAAGCCGAGGACATCACCGTACAGTTTCCAGGGGCTGGGCGTCGACGGATTGAAAATGCTGGCAGAGACCAGGGAAGAGTTCGGCCTGCCGATAGTTACCGAAGTAATGGACCCGAGGGATTTGGACGCTGTTGCCGAATATGCCGACATCATCCAGATCGGAGCGCGCAACGCGCAGAACTTCCTGCTTTTAAAGGAGGTCGGGATGTTGAGGAAACCGGTTCTTCTTAAGCGGGGTCTTGGAAATACCGTTGAGGAGACCTTGATGGCCGCAGAGTATATTATCAAGGGCGGCAATACCAATATTATTATCTGTGAGCGCGGGATACGCACATTTGAGACCTACACCAGGAACACCCTGGATATTAGCGCTATACCGCTGATTAAGCAGTTAAGTCACCTTCCGGTTATCGTCGATCCGAGTCATGCCGCAGGTAAGCGCAACCTTGTCGAGCCGCTGACGCTGGCGGGTCTGGCGGCGGGTGCCGATGGGGCGATGATCGAGGTTCATCCGGACCCGGAAAAAGCGCTTTCCGACGGTCCGCAATCGCTTACGTTTAAGCATTTCGATACGATTATGGAGCGGATACGGACCGTGGCCGAAGTGTTCAATAAAAAAATGAGGTTGACCGTCTAATGAAGACGACCATCGCGGTACTGGGCTTAGGGTTGATCGGGGGGTCGTTGGCCGTTGCCTTTAAACAGCAATCCGAGGAGTATGAGGTTGTCGGCTATAACCATAACGCCCCGGCCGTTGAAGAGGCGCTTGCACGCGGCATTATCGATAGAGCAGCGGCAAGTGTTGAGGAAGCGTGCGCAGATGCCGACGTTATCTTCGTATGCGTGCCCGTCAGGCAGATTCCGAACTATTGTATCCTCGCTGCCCAAAGCGCAAAACCCGGCGCGATAATAACTGATGTGGGAAGCACCAAGGAGAGTATCGTGGCCGAAGTGGAGGCCGAGGTACCGGAAGGCGTTCATTTTATCGGCGGGCATCCCATGGCGGGCTCGGAGCGCACGGGGGTAAGCGCGGCGAATCCGGCGCTCTTTAAGAACGTTCATTATTTGCTGACGCCCACCGAGAGAACGGATATGGTCGCGTACAAGAAGCTCCACTCGATGATCACATCGCTCGGCGCGAACGTGATGGCGATCGATCCGGTAAAGCACGACCACGCGGTCGCTGTGATAAGCCATTTGCCGCACATGATTGCCGCAGTTCTTATGAACCTGGCCAGCAACGAGGCCAATGCAACCGAAAACCTGCTGTTACTTGCGGCCGGCGGCTTTAAAGATACGACGCGTATCGCGGCCGGCAGCCCCCGCATGTGGATCGATATTTGCCTGGATAACCGGGATGCAATCATGTACTCCATCGAAAAGATGAGTGATATGCTGGAAACCCTGCAGCATATGATCGAAGAAGAGGATAAGGGGCGGATAACCGACCTGCTGGAGCGCGCCCAACAAGCACGTCTCAACCTGCCGTCGGCGCTCGGCAAGGGAATCGGCAAGCTCTACGAACTCTACGTCCCCGTTTCGGATAAACCGGGAGTTATCAGCGATATCACGTTAACGATAGGACAACTCGGGATAAACATCGAAGATATAGAGATATTACATGCCACAGATGTTTCGGGTCAGGTGCGCCTTACCATCCCCGAAAAGGAAAATGCCGACAGAGCGGCGAAAGCTCTATTGGATAAAGGCTACGAGGTCGATGTGAGAACGCAGGAGTAGGAAGAGCAGAAGCCAGGAGTCAGAAGCCAAAAGGACAGAATCCATAATCCAGGAGTCAGAAGCCATAATCCATAATCCAGTAGTCAGGAGCCATAATCCAGAAGAATGTGGGTCTAGCGAGTGGGTGCTAGTAGGCAGTATGGGTTTAAAGAAGAATTTTCGCTTAGATGTCATTCTGAACGAAGTGAAGAATCTCGGGTGCAGTAACGGTGATTGTCACTTACCAGCGTCTAGGCGTAGCTAAGCTACTGTAAGAAGAAGGTTTTATTCTGAATTCTGGCTCCTGGCTTCTGAATCCTTGAGCGAGGCGGCAAATATGCAACTAACGGTTGGCAAAATTAACAGCATAAGTGGAACGATTACGGTGCCTGGAGACAAATCGATCTCGCACAGGTCGATTATGATCGGCGCGCTTGCCGATGGGGTCACGCATGTTACCGGTTTCTTGGCTGCTGAGGATTGCATAAGCACGATGCGGTGTTTTGAATCGCTTGGCGTTACTATAGAGCGATTATCCGATACAGAACTTAAAATACACGGTGTTGGCTTAAAAGGGCTAAAAGAGCCGGGTGATGTTCTTGATGTTGGCAATTCGGGAACGACGCTGCGGATTTTGCCGGGAATTCTTGCCAGCCAGGACCAGGGCTTATTTGTTGTTTTAACCGGCGATGCATCTATTAGGCGCAGGCCTACCGGCAGAGTGGTAGAGCCTTTACGGTTAATGACGGCGGAAATATGGGGCAGAGAAGAAGGAAATTATCCTCCGCTTGCCATCAATGGGTCCCGGATTGAGAGCATCCAATACAATCTTCCGGTAGCAAGCGCACAGGTGAAAACATGCCTTCTGCTTGCAGCGCTCCTTGCGGAAGGCGAGACCGAGATAAGCGAACCCGCTCAATCAAGAGACCACACCGAGCGCATGCTTGAGCTTTTTGGTGCGCGTATCGATAGCTATGACACCACCTACAAGATTAATGGGGGCCAGCGGCTGAAAGCAGCACCGGTCGATGTTCCCGGCGATATTTCAAGCGCGGCGTTTTTTATGGTTGCGGCATCAATTGTAAATGATTCCTCTTTGAGAATAGAAAACGTTGGCGTCAACGAAACAAGAACCGGCATCATTGATGCCCTCTACGAAATGGGCGCAAACATCCTCTTAAGCGATCAAAGAGACGTAAGCAACGAGCCGAGGGCGAATATGGAAATCAAAAGCGCTCAACTAAAAGCAACCATCCTCGAGGGAGAAATTATCCCCCGATTAATCGACGAGATACCCATCATCGCGGTTGCGGCCACCCAGGCCGAAGGCCGCACCGAAATAAGAGATGCGCGTGAACTCAGGGTGAAAGAGAGCGACCGCATAGCCGCCCTCAGCGCAGAACTTAGAAAGATGGGGGCCATCATCGAAGAGCTGGACGACGGCATGATAATCCACGGCCCGACCCCTCTCAAAGGCGCCCGTGTAAACAGCCACGGAGATCACCGAATTGCGATGTCGCTGGCGGTTGCCGCCCTGGTAGCCGATGGCGAGACCGTTATAGAGAACAGCGAGTCTATCGCTATCTCTTACCCCTCGTTTGTAGGGGACGTTCTTAATTTGCGCAAATAACTAGCCGACGTCCCCGTCGCTAGTTATTTGCGCAAATTAAGAACGTCCCCTCTAGATAGCTATAGAAATTGAAATTTGCTACTATTGAACAATGATAATCGCGATTGATGGGCCTGCGGCCTCGGGAAAAAGCACAGTTGCAAAAGAAGTGGCGAAACGGTTGGGGTTTAAGTACGTCGACACCGGCGCCATGTACCGGGCTGTGACCTGGAAGGCCTTAAAAGAAAGAATCGATATCACCAACGAGGATGCGCTTGCCGCACTTGCTCGAAGCGCCCAGATCGAGATGGATGGGCTGGATGCGTCGCAACACCTCATCGTACGGATAGACGGCGATGATGTTACGGAGGCGATACGAACCCCAAAGGTGAGCGCTGCCGTGTCGACTGTGTCTAAAGTGCCTGCCCTGAGGTCGGCGCTTATCAAGAAACAGCGTTCGTTTGCAGATAGCTATCCCGACCTTGTGATGGATGGAAGGGATATCGGGACGGTTGTATTCTCCGATGCCGAGGTAAAGGTGTTTCTAAAAGCTTCTGCGGTCGAGCGGGCTAAACGGCGGTACCGCGAGCTCAAGGAAAAAGGGCACGCAATAGACCTGTCTACGGTCGAACGGGATATCGTGACAAGAGATAAAATCGATTCGACAAGAACGACCGGGCCACTAGCGAAGGCGCCGGATGCACGTGCAATCGATACGACAAATAAGACAATCGGCCAGGTAGTGCAAGAAATAGTGGATTTAGTGAAAAAGCAGAAAGAAAAGCAGAAAGAGTAGAAGGAAGCTGAGAAAAGCTAAGAGAGCTAAAAGTTATGTTCTATAAACTGGTCTACACGTTGCTTGTTCTTATCATGAAACCCCTTTATAGATTTAAGATTATCGGAAAGCACAATATTCCGAAAACCGGTCCCGTAATCATTGCTCCCAACCATATGAGTTATCTTGACCCCATTATGGTTGCGTTTGTCGCCAGGCCGAGGCCGGTTAATTTTATGGGAAAAGCATCGCTCTTAAAAATCCCGGGATTCGGCAAAGTGTTAAAAGCGCTGCACACGTTTCCGGTTAACAGGGGAACGGTGGATAAGGGGGCGATAGTCCAGTCGCTGAAAATATTATCCAAAGGCGAAGTGCTGCTGATATTCCCCGAGGGAACGCGGCATAGAGAGGGAAAACTGGGGAAGCCGTTTCCGGGAGTCTCGTCGATCGCCTTAAAAACCGGGGCGACAATCGTGCCGGTCGGGATAATCGGAACCGATAAAGTGCTACCGGACGGTAGCAAATTACCGAGGTTCCCCAAGTTAAAAGCGATAATCGGGGAGCCAATTCGGGTTGAAAAAGTCGCTACGGCGGATAGAAAAGAAAAAGAGGCCGCACTTACCGCGCGGGTGATAGGTGAGATAGAAAGCCTCATAGCAGGTGGAAAAAGGTGAAAGTTACAACGGCGAAACATGCGGGCTATTGCTATGGAGTTCAGAGGGCGCTCAAACTTGCGCTTGAAGCAACCGTCGGCTCCGAGAAGCCGATTTATACATTAGGCCCGATTATTCATAATCCCCAGGTCGTCGAGTCTCTTGAAAGGCAGGGGGTGAGGGCGGTGAACTCTGTTGATCAGGTCGATACGGGAACTATTATCATCAGAACGCACGGCGTCGATCCCAAGATTACCGTAGCCGCCCGCAAACGAGACCTGGAAGTTATAGATGCGACCTGCCCGTTTGTCGCGAAAGCGCAGCAAAGGGCGGCAAGTCTCGTTAAAAGCGGCTATAAAGTAGTAATAGTCGGCGAGAGAAATCACCCGGAGGTTGCCGGGCTTCTGGCGTTTACCGACAACAAGGCCTTGGTTGTTGAAAATGCCAACGAGCTTAAGAATATAAAAGAGATGAACAGGGTGGGCGTTGTGGTGCAGACCACGCAGTCCATCGAGAACCTGAAAAATATCGTTGAAGGGTTACTCAGCAAAACAAAGGAACTTAAAGTGTTCAACACGATTTGCAACGCGACCAGCCAGCGACAGGAGGCGGCGCGGGAACTCTCGGAGATGGTCGACCTTATGCTGGTTGTGGGCGGCAAAAACAGCGCCAACACAACGCGTCTGGCCCAGATCTGCAAGGAAAACAATAAGAAGAGCTACCATATCGAGACCAGCGATGAGATTGAAGAGGCGTGGCTTGATGGGATAAAGCATATCGGTGTAACAGCGGGCGCCTCCACCCCGGACTGGATCCTCAAGGAGGTAATCGACCGCGTAAAGGCGCTGGCCGATTAAATGGTGCAAACATGATTGCGGCGGAAGTATCTGAGGTAAAGCCGGATGGTCTTGCGCATAAAAACGGAATAAGGGCGGGCGACAAAATTATATCGATCAACGGCAAAAAGCTCCGCGATATACTCGATTACGAGCTTGCCACCGCCGATGAGGTGCTCAACGTCGAGCTAGAGCGCGATGGCGAACATCGACATATAAAGATCGACAACCCGCATCTTCTCGGGCTTGGGATATATTTTTCGACGTCTTTGTTCGATGGGATAAAAACCTGCGCCAACAAATGCGTTTTCTGCTTTATCGATCAGTTGCCGCCGGGTATGAGGGAGGCGGTTTACGTAAAGGACGATGATTACCGCCTTTCGTTTCTCTATGGCAATTTCGTGACGCTTACCAATATGAACAACGAGGATATCGACCGGATTATCGAAGATAGGATAAGTCCCCTCTACATATCGCTTCATGCGACGAATCCGCAGCTGCGCTTGATGATGCTCGGCAGAAAGAAGAAAGACAAAACACTCGTTTACCTGCAACGACTTTCCGATGCCGGAATCGAGATTCATATTCAAATGGTCATGTGCCCCGGTTTAAACGATAAGGATGAGCTGGAGCGCTCGATCAAAGAGCTTTCGAGCGACTATCCAAACGTAGGTTCAGTCGGCCTTGTGCCGGTCGGCTTGACCGGATATAGGGACGGCTTATACCCTTTGCGTTCGTTTGAAAAACAAGAGATAATGGAGCTTATTGAGCAGGTCGAGCGGTGGCAGGAAAAGCTCGAGAGGCAGAAGGGCGAGCCGTGGGTCTATATTGCCGACGAGTTTTACATCGCCGCAGGCCGTAAGCTTCCAACCATTGCGCATTACGGGGAGTTTCCACAGATAGAGAACGGCATCGGCTTATCGAGCCTCTTCATCGACGAGGCGGAGCACGGCATCGAGCAGTTGAAGGCCGTTGCGAGCAAGAATAAGCACGAACAACGAACAACAAAAGCGGTAAAACAAGCACAAACAGAGCAAGGTCAGAAAACAGGGCAAGTAGGGCATACAGGGAAAGCGCTACCGAGAATTGCGCTGGTAACAGGCGAGTTGTTTGCGGGTATACTCGAAGGCATTGCCCATGACATACATCAAATCACGGGGATCGCTATCGATGTGATCCCCGTTGAAAATAAGTATTTCGGTGGAAAAGTAAACGTAACCGGTTTATTAACCGGAACGGATATCGTTTCAAGCGCACGCCGGATGTTTTTGGAACACGGCGTGCCGGATATATTAGTCGTACCCGATGTGGTACTGAACGCGGACGGCCTTATGCTCGATGGCTACTCGCCCGAACGGGCGGCGTATGAGCTGGGTGTAGAGGTAAGAGTTTTCGGAAGCTCGGGCGAAGGATTTATCGAAGGGTTTATGGAGGTTATAGAAAACTAGATGTCATATCCTTTAGTTGCGGTCGTCGGAAGGCCGAATGTCGGAAAATCGATGTTGGTAAATAGAATGGTAGCGACCCAGCAGGCGATTGTGCATGAAACCGCCGGGGTTACGCGCGATCGAAACTACGTCGATACCGAATGGAACGGCAAGACCTTTACAATTATCGACACCGGCGGCATTGATTTCGGGGTCGATAAATCGATGGGCAAGCAGATTACCGAGCAGGCGCTTCTCGCCATTGAGGAGGCGGATGTAATCCTTTTCGTCGTTGATGGAATGGTCGGCCAGATGCCCGAGGATGACCTTGTAGTAAAGCACCTCAGGGGTTCGACGAAGCCCGTTATCCTAGCGGTAAACAAGATTGACGATATCGTTCATGAGGCGGCGATCTACCAGTTCTACAACCTGGGGTTGGGCGAGCCGTATCCGGTATCCGGAATGCACGGGCTTGGCGTCGGCGACCTTTTGGATGCGATAACGGCGCTGTTGCCATCCGTCGAGAGAATCGAAAATGCGGATGAGGTAAAGGTTGCCCTGGTCGGCAAGCCGAATGTCGGGAAATCCTCGATACTCAACAGGCTTCTCGGCGAGGAGCGGGTGATCGTAAGCGAAGTCCCCGGTACCACGCGGGACGCCATCGATACCGTATTCGAAAAAGACGGCGTGACGTACCGCTTCATTGATACCGCCGGCTTGCGGAGGGCGCCCAGGGTAAAAGAAGATATCGAATATTACAGTTTTTTAAGGTCGCTCCGGGCGCTCGACCGGGCGGACATTGCGGTTATCGTGATGGATTCCGAGGAAGGCCCGACAACCCAGGACCAAAAAATAGCAAGTCTTGTAGAAGAGCGGGGATGCGCCAGCATTCTCGTTTTAAACAAATGGGACTTAGTCGAAACCCGCGAGAAGGCGGATAAAGTGGAGGACGTTCTCGAGACCAAATTGCGGTTCCTTGATTATTCACCCAGGTTGAAAGTCTCGGCTAAAACAGGCAGCGGCGTAGTCAAATTATTTACGCTGTTCGACCAGGTAATGGCCGAATACGACAAACGGGTTTCTACCGCATCCATAAACGGCCTGATAATGAAGATTAAAGCGGAAGGCCTTCAACCCGCAAAAGGTGGGCGCACGCTCAAGATGTCGTACGCGTCGCAGACCGGAACCAGGCCCCCGACATTCGTGTTTTTCGTAAACCACCCACAACTTGTAACGCCATCCTATGAACGCTATATTGGAAACCAGATCAGAAAGACCTACGGTTTTATCGGTTGCCCGATCAATATACATTTTAGGAGCAAATATAGATAGGGACCAGGGAAGATCGGTGAATGGTGAATGGGTTAATTGGTGAATGGGGCGCGGGTCTAGAGAGCGATCTATTAAGGTGTTTATAGGGATGTCATTCTGAAGCGTTGTGAAGAGTAAGAAGAAGGTTTTCCCTGGCCCCTGGCCCCTAATATAACAGGAGATACTGTTGCTAGTTCTATCCATAGCACTACTCATAGCATTTGCGTACATACTAGGCTCGGTACCGTTCGGTCTTGTTATCGCCAAGGTGTTTTATCGCGTTGACATCAGGCAGCATGGGAGTGGCAATATCGGGGCGACAAATTGCCTCAGAACGCTCGGTCCAATCGCGGGATTTTTGGTGCTCACCGCAGATGTCTTGAAGGCGATGATCCCCATATTGATAGCGCAAGCGGTGTTATCGGATAGCCCGGATATCGTGCCGCTAATGAGCGTAATTGTAGGATTATCGGCGGTTATCGGCCATAGTTATTCAATATTCTTGGGGTTCTCCGGCGGAAAAGGGATGGCCACCGCATCGGGTATTATATTGGCCCTCTGGCCATGGGCGGCGCCTATTCTGGTCGGCATCTGGCTATTGGTGATAGCGCTAACGCGATACGTATCGCTCGCTTCGATAATCGTGGCTCTAACGCTACCGGTATTGGTGGCGATATTATATCCATCAACGGTATATATAGCGTTCTCTCTACTTGTTGGACTGGTAGTCGTTTATAGGCACAGGTCGAATATATCCAGGTTACTGGCGGGTACCGAGCTAAAGATGGGGGAAAAGAGCATGGAGGCAGATTAAACTGAACGATATAGCGGTAATAGGAGCCGGTAGCTGGGGGACGGCGGTCGCAAACCTCCTGGCCAATAAGGGATATAGCGTGCATCTCTGGGCGCGAGATACATCTGTTGTCGAAGCGATTCGTGAGACCGGTCGCCATCCCAAATACCTGAAAGACATAGATGTACACGAAAATATAGCGCCGACAGTCGATCTCGAAGAGGCGATTGGGCCGGCGCATGTCGTGGTTATGGCTACTCCGTCGCATGCCATGCGAGACATAGCCATCAAGGCAAAAGGTCTCATTTTGGGAAATAAAAAAGTTGTAAGCCTTGCAAAAGGTGTCGAGCAGAATTCATTAAAGCGGATGTCGCAGGTCTTGGAGGAGATGCTTGCCCCCGAGATGCAAAACAAGATCGCCGTTTTGTCCGGGCCGAACCACGCTGAGGAGGTAAGCAAATATATTCCTTCTGCGACGGTGATATCGAGCAGGAGCAAAAGCGTTGCCGAAGAACTGCAAAATGTTTTTATGACGCCCTTTTTCAGGGTCTATACAAACCCCGATCTTGTAGGGGTCGAGCTGGGCGGAGCGACTAAAAACGTGATCGCGATAGCCGCCGGTATCTCGGACGGCCTGGGATACGGCGATAACACTAAGGCGTCCTTGATTACAAGGGGCCTCGCCGAAATGATTCGCCTCGGGCTCGCGATGGGCGCGGATGTCCGCACGTTCGCCGGTCTCGCCGGTATGGGTGACCTGGTAGTAACGTGTATGAGTAAACATAGCCGTAACCGAGGGGTCGGCGAGATGCTTGGAAAAGGTATGACGCTCGATCAGATTACCGGCGAGATGAGCATGGTGGCGGAGGGCATAAAAACCGCGGGCGCCATACGTGATATGGCCAAAGAGCACAACGTGTATATGCCGATAACCGAGCTTGTTACCGAGGTCTTACACGAAGGCAAGAACCCGTTCGCTTGCGTATCCGAGCTGATGATGAGGGGCGCCGTAGAAGAAATTCGCGGCCTCTCCTGGGAAACCGAGTAGGATTAGCGACTGCGAACCATACAGACAAGGAGAGAACTTATAGATGAAGATACTGCTGATTTCCCCACCGTGGATCAAAGTCCCACCGAGCGGTTATGGCGGCATCGAGTGGGTGGTTGCACTTCTCGCGGATGAGCTGGTAAAGAGAGGGAATGAGGTTGTTTTATTCGCAACAGGTGATTCCGATACGCTGGCCGACGTAAAATACTTCTATGAAGAGGGCCAAACTTCAAAGCTCGGAACGCTCAACATGACGATTTACGACTCGATCCAAGTAAGCGAGGCCTATAAAATCGCGGAAGAGTTTGAGATAGTCCACGACCATAGCGGCTTCCTAGGGGTTGCGTTTTCTCACAAAATCAAGCGGCCGATGCTTCACACGCTTCACGGGCCGTTTACCGCTGATACCTCGATGTTTTACACGCACTTTAAAGATGCGGCCTACTATAACGCGATAAGCGACTACCAGCGAAGTTGCCTGCCTATTCTGAATTATGTCGACACGGTGTATAATGCGATCGATATCCATAATTACCCATTCTCAAAAGTAAAGGATGACTATCTTATCATGGTCAGCAGAATCAGCGAGGCCAAGGGGACGCACCTCGCGATTGAAGTTGCAAAAGAGCGGGGAGAAAAGCTTATCCTGGTGGGAAAAATCGACCCGATCGATATGGAGTATTTCGATGCCAAAGTAAAGCCGCACATCGACGGCAAGCAAATAGTCTACACCGGCGAGATCGATGAGGCCGAGAAACGGCAGCTTTTAAAGATGGCGAAGTGTTTTGTGTTCCCGATACAGTGGCCCGAGCCGTTTGGCCTGGTTATGGCCGAGGCAATGGCCTGCGGAACCCCGGTTGTGGCGATTAGAAACGGCTCGTCCCCCGAAGTCGTTGCCGATGGGAAGGTCGGCTATATCGTCGAGACCGTAGACGAGATGCCCGCCGCGATCGACAATGCGCTTAAGATAGACCCCCAGGTTTGCAGGGATTATGTGCTCGCCAACTTCAGTCCCGAAACAATGGCGGATAAATACGAGCAGAACTACAGGAAGATACTAGAGAAGCAATGACAGATATAGATAAAGCGCTAGATAAAGTACTAGATAAAGCGATAGATGATGTGCTAGCTGACGTGCTATATGAAGCGCTTACTAATTGGAAAGAGCATCCGGAAAAATCCGGCATATTCAGCGACCTTGATGGAACCCTAAGCAAGATAGCCCCTACGCCGGCAGAGGCGATCGTTACGCCCGAAATGAGAAAAGTATTGCAAGACATTAATAAGAAATACGCGGTCGTAGGGATAGTGAGCGGGAGGGACTCAACCGAGGCCCGCAGGATGGTAGCGCTTGAAAACCTCGTTTACATAGGCAACCACGGTCTTGAGTGGCTGGAAGACGGCAAACAATTCTATGTACCCGAGGCATTCAACTTTTTCGGCCTGGCAGGAAACCTTGCATCTGAACTATCTGATATATTCAACGCTACGGGCTACTTCGTGGAGAGAAAGAAGCTCGGAGTGGCCGTGCATTATAGGCAGGTTGAGGACAAAGAGCAGGCAAAAGCGCGGATAGAAGAGGTATTAAAACCTATGCTTGCAAAATACCCTTTAAAACAAGCCGAAGGCCGGTATGTTATCGAGCTAAAGCCGGACCTGCCGGTAAATAAAGGTGACGCGGTAACGGTTATTGCGCTGCGTGCAGGCATCGAGAGGGCCATGTATCTGGGCGACGACGTGACGGATATCGACGCATTCCAAGCGCTTCGGCAATTAAGGGATGAGGGACGGTTGCAAACAGTATCGATCGCAATAGCCTCAGATGAGAGTGCACCCGCCGTCATGCAGGAGGCCGACTATGTGGTCCAGAGCGTCGATGCGGCGGAGGCCCTGTTGCGGTGGATGTCTTCTATCCCAAGGGTGAGATAAATGAAAGACCTTTTGGTGCATACGTGTTGCGGGCCGTGTTTTGTGTATCCGCACAGCATACTTAAAGACACATATAGAATAACGAGCTATTACTTCAACCCGAATATCCACCCGTCCATGGAATACATGAGGCGGCTCGAAACGCTGGCCGGGTTCTGCTCTTCTGCTGGGGTCGATTTGCGCGTCGGCGAGTACGACCCGCAGGTGTACCTGCGCGCGGTCGCAGGCAACGAAAACGACAGGTGCCGCACGTGCTATAGCATTCGCTTGAACGAGGCGGCCCGGTTTGCCGCAGAAAAGGGATACGATGCGTTCACGACGACTCTTCTGATAAGCCCTTACCAGAAGCACGAGCTGCTTAACCAGCTCGGAGTAGAAATCGGGAGCCATTACGGTATCGAGTTTAAGTACTGGGATTTCAGGCCAGGGTTTAGAGCGGGGCAGGAGAGGGCTAAAGAATTAGATATGTACCGGCAACCGTATTGCGGATGCATTTACAGCGAACTCGAACGGTACGCGAAGAAACTCAATACAACCATGGATGCTGTAAGGGGAAACAATCGTGAATCTCGAACAACTGGGTAGGGTTTTAACTATAGTGTGGTGTTACGGTTGCTCAGGCGGTAGGTGAAACGTTGAAAACGGCGGAATTTGACTACGAGCTGCCTAAAGAATTTATAGCTCAGGATCCGGTCGAGCCGCGAGATTCCTCGCGGCTTATGATTGTCCACAGAAACACGGGCGAAATCGAGCACCGTATATTTAGGGATATCGAATCCTACCTTATCCCCGGGGATTGCCTAGTAATTAACGATACCAAGGTTATTCCCGCACGCCTTAAGGGGCGAAAAGCGCATACAGGCGGAAGCGTCGAGATATTTCTCTTAAGCGAAGTCGAGCATAATCTCTGGGAAGCCCTGGTCAGACCCGGCAGAAGATTGAGCCCCGGCACTGAAGTCGTGTTCGGGGATGGCCGGCTGGTTGCCAGGATAGAAAAGCGCCTGGCAGGAGGGGAACGGCTCGTTGCCTTCCACTATGAAGGCGACTTTAACCAAGTACTCGAGGAACTGGGTGAGGTCCCGCTGCCCCCGTATATAACAAAACCGCTGGATACGCGGGACAGATATCAGACCATATATGCCCGCGAGCGCGGGTCGGTTGCGGCGCCAACCGCAGGTCTTCACTTTACACCCGAGCTTATGCGGAGCCTTGAGAAAAAAGGCGTCACCATTGTGGCGGTCAACCTTCGCGTGGGCCTGGATACATTTAGGCCGGTCAGAGAAGAAGTCGTCGAAGACCACAAGATGCACAGCGAGCCGTATAGCGTATCATCTGATGTCGCGGCTGTGATAAACGAAGCAAAGGGGCACGGCAACCGGGTTATCGCCGTCGGCACGACTTCGGTACGGGTTCTTGAAACCGCAGGCAAGGCGGGCAGGGTAGCGGCCGGAACGGATTCTACAAAATTGTTTATTTATCCGGGCTACGATTTTAAAATAATCGACGCCATGATAACCAACTTCCACCTGCCGAACTCGACGCTTCTAATGATGGTTGCCGCATTCGGCGGTCAAGGGCTTATAATGAAAGCATATCAAGAAGCGATCGCCGAGCACTACAGGTTCTACAGCTTCGGCGACGCGATGTTTATCGTGTAGAACAAGTAGAACAAGGGGACGTTGTTTCCTGTGGGTCCTTATTGCTGCGCAACATAAGTTAGGAAACACAGTAAACAACGTCCCCTATAATAAGTTAGGAAACATAGTAAACAACGTCCCCTATAAATAACTATAATAAAATAAGAATATGATAAAATTCCAACTCATCCATGAAGATAAAAAAACAAAGGCCAGGGCGGGTATAATACATACGCCGCACGGCGATATCGAGACGCCGGTGTTTATGCCGGTTGGGACGCGGGCGACCGTAAAAGCGATGACGCCGGAGGCGCTTAAAACGATCGGCGCGCAAATCATCCTCTCAAATGCGTACCATTTGTACTTAAGACCCGGCCATGACCTTGTAAAAGAGGCCGGTGGGTTGCATAAATTTATGAACTGGGACAAGCCGATTCTTACCGATAGCGGCGGTTTTCAGGTATTCAGTTTGAGCGAGATGCGAAAAGTAACCGAGGAAGGCGTCGAGTTCCGCTCAATAATCGATGGCTCGACACATTTCTTTACCCCAGAGAAGGTTATGGAGATCGAAGAATGGATCGGGGCCGATATAATCATGGTTCTCGATGAATGCACGACCTATCCATCCGAAAAGCAATATGTGGAGGGTGCGGTCAGGCGAACCTATGAGTGGGCCAAGCGCTGTAAGGCGGCCCACGTTACCGACCAGGCGCTGTTTGGGATAGTGCAGGGCGGCACATACGAGGATTTAAGAAAGATGAGCGCCGAGCTGACCGCCGAGCTTGATTTCCCCGGATATGCGATCGGGGGCTTAAGCGTCGGCGAGCCGCATACCCTTATGTTCGAAGTCCTCGATTACACCGTCCCGTTGCTGCCCAAAGACCGACCGCGTTACGTCATGGGCTTGGGCAATCCAACAAGCCTTGTCGAATCCGTTGCGCTTGGCGTGGATATGTTCGATTGCGTTCTCCCCACACGGATTGCCAGAAACGGCCTGGCTTTGACATCGGTCGGCAAGGTAAATATCAGAAACGCAAAATATGCGCGCGATTTTGATAAACTGGACCCAAACCACGATTGCTACACATGCAATAACTTCAGCAGGGCGTATTTGCGCCACCTCATTAAATCCGATGAGATCCTGGGGGCGGTGCTTTTAACCTGGCACAACCTCTCGTACCTCATAGATGTAATGGGTGAGGTAAGAACGGCCATTCTTGAAGACCGGTTCGCCGAGTTCAGGGCGGATTACCAGATCAAGCACGAGAAGGAATTCGGAGTAGTGTAATCAAGCCTTCGGCACCACTCGCCCACAGAAGGACTAGAACCGGCAAAAGAATGGAAGATAAGTATAGTAAGTAATTAAATTCAACAACCGGTAATCAGCCACGGGAGGGCGCCATGTTAAAAAGCCAAATCGGGGGAACCCAGCTCACCATCATCATCTACATTGTTATATTCGCCGCTCTGTACTATTTTCTTTTAGTTTTACCTCAACGAAGACGCGCACAAGAGCGGCAGAGGCTAATCGACAGTTTAAAAGTAAACGATGAAATAATCACCGTTAGCGGCATCATCGGGACCATAAAGAGCATAGGAGAGGATACATTTACGCTGCAAATCGACGACAATGCAACCGCCACAATGACAAAGGATGCCGTTGCCGTTAATATAACCGGGCAGCAGCGGCAGCAGCTTGAGCGTGAGAAAGCCGCGTAACCAATAATCTAGCAAAAGAAGGAAATACTGTAAGAATCTAGAATATAGAATAGTAATAGCACTTATTATACCCAGCAGGCATTGCGTCACTCGCGGTCGAACGGTATGGCGATGGATGAAGTAGTAAACGAAGCACAGAATGCAGAACTAATAAAAGAACTAAAACAAGAACCGATTAATGAACTGGATCAGTTCGTGAAATACCTGTCTGCCGAGCGCAACCTCTCGCCGAATTCCGTGGATGGTTACACGCGCGATGTCCGCCAGTTTTTGAAATTCATCGAAGCAACCGGCAAGCGCATTCAGGATGTCGACCACCGTACGATCCGAACCTACTTGGGCTTTCTGCAAAAGCAGAACTATTCCCGCAGGAGCACGGCCCGAAAACTTTCATCGGTTCGCGCATTCTTTAGTTTCCGGCAGCACCATAAGGGAATCGAAAAAAATCCAACCGAGATAATATCGGCCCCGAAGCTTGAGAAGAAACTACCAAATTTCTTACAAGAAGACGCCGTAGATTTACTCCTCGAAGCCCCCGACCAATCGACACCGTATGGAGTGCGCGATAAGGCCATGCTTGAGATGCTGTATGCAACCGGTATCCGCGTAAGCGAACTGGTGGGGCTCGGCCTGGATAGCATCGATTACGGCGCACTGGAGGTGCGGGTATTCGGAAAAGGCCGCAAGGAGCGAATAGTTCCGGTGCATAGCGCTGCGGCCGAGATGGTACGCACCTACATTAAAGACGCACGCAAGGCGCTGGTAAAAAAGCGAGACCCCAAAAAGGGAGCGACGACCGCCCTTTTCGTAAACTACCGGGGTGAGCGATTGACAACCCACGGCGTGCGGCTAATCATGAACAAATATGTCCGAGAGGTGGGCTTGAGCAGGGGAATTACGCCTCATGCGATAAGGCACTCATTCGCGACGCACCTGCTTGAGGCGGGCGCCGATTTGCGGTACGTACAGGAGCTTTTAGGGCACGTTGATTTATCGTCAACACAAGTTTATACTCATTTAAGCAAGGCTCGGCTTAGGGATATTTACATGCGCTCTCACCCGAGAGCTTAGCGTGAAAAAGCGGGGCAAGCTCTTTTAATAGTATTGTTAATAGTACTGCTAAAAGTACTGCTGAAATAGAAGGCCTTAGCCGATAATAACAAGCAAAGCAGGCAGTTGTACAAATAGATATTACAAGATTCGCTTTATAATCCAATATATAACCGGCAAACATTCGCTCGACGGAGGCCCAAGTGGAAACGAAAAAAAAAGCAAAGAAAGTGGCACCAGATGTAAGCCATCTTTGGCAAGAGTATAAAGCCACAAACCGTCAGGATTGCCGCGATCAGCTCATCATTAGCTACTCACCGCTGGTCAAGTATATCGCCAGCCGTATATCCGCCAATCTTCCGCAGAGCGTAGACCAGGCCGACCTGGTAAGCTATGGAATATTCGGGCTAATAGACGCAATAGAAAAATACGACACCACCCGCGAGATAAAGTTCGAGACCTATGCGATCACCAGGATAAAAGGCGCCATCATCGATGAACTCAGAGCCCTCGACTGGGTACCCCGCTCCGTCAGATACCGCGCGCGAGAACTCGAACGCGTCTACTACGAACTGGAAAACAAACTCAGGCGGGTGCCGACCGACGCAGAGGTCGCAGAAGCCATGGGCATGACCATTGAGGACCACAACGAACTGTTAAGTCGGCTCAGCTATACGTCAGTGCTGGCGCTTGAAGAGCTCTGGAGCGTCGGCGAGAAAGACGACAAGGTAAGTCTCATCGATAGCATCGAAGACACCTCCAGCCCCGACCCCTCCATGTCGTTTGAAATGGAAGAAATAAAAGACATCCTGGCAGATGCCGTAACAAAACTCCCCGAGCGCGAAAAAACGGTCATCGTGCTCTATTACTACGATAACCTGACCCTTCGAGAGATCGGCGAGATCTTGGGCGTTACCGAATCCAGGGTATCGCAACTCCACACCAAAGCGGTCTTAAGACTCAAGGCAAAAATGCGCAGCGCCCAGATTATTCAGCGCGAAGCGTAGTCCCGGCAACTAGAAGACTAAAACTTTCGTACAATCTAAGTACCCCTAACGCAATTAGCCAAATTTAACAACAGCTCATCTTTCGTTTTAGGCGGGTTGTCACGGTTCAGAAACCCCTTATTACTTAAATCATCATAAATATCCAGCAACCAAGGTCTTTCCAATTCCGCCTCTTCAAGGAGCTTGAGGTCATAGAAGATTTGCTCCGGAGTACCTTCTCCGATCACTGAGCCTTTATTCATAACAAAAATATAATCGGCCCAGGAGTAGGCGATATCCACATCATGGGTAGACATAATGACTGTAATACCGTCGCTATTTATTTCATCTAGCAGGCGCATTATCTGTCCTTCATGTTTTTTATCAAGCCAAGCGGTGGGTTCGTCACAGACCAAAACCCTTGGCTCCATGGCTAGAATGTCCGCAATAGCCACCCGTTTTTTCTGACCGTAGCTCAAGAAATGGGTCGGCTTATTCTTAAGGTCGGCAATTCCTGTGTCGTCCATGGCTTTTTTAACCCGTTCCTCAACGTCATTTCTGGATAATCCCAGGTTGATTGGCCCAAATGAGATTTCCTGCTTAACGCTTGAGGAAAACAGCTGGGTTTCAGGGTCCTGAAAGATAATCCCCACCTGCTTGCGCAATTCCAGTAGCCGATGATGCTTATAGCTTACTTCCCGGCCATCAAAGAATATTTTTCCCCGGTCCGGCCTCATCAGTCCGTTGAAGTGTAAAAACAACGTTGTCTTACCCGAACCGTTAGGACCTAAAAAAGCGATTCTTTTACCTTTAGGAATAGATATGGTGACATCAACAAGAGCTTGGGTACCATCAACGTAACTGAACCCTAACCCCCTTGTCTCTATGATCGGCTCAATAGACAAAATAGACCCCCTAAAGAAGTCTTATATAACCGCAAGACCAGAGACCGGTTACCAGCAAGGCGGTTTCAACAAAGGTGATCATCAGCAGATTGCGTTTGGATAGCGTATAAGAGTTCTCCAACACGTTCAATTCGCCCTGGTAGCACCTGGACATTAGCGTTGTGAAAAGCATTTGTGAGTTGTGATGGGATTTCGTAAACAAGTTGGTCACCAGTTGTCCAAGAGAACGATAAGTGTTCTTAATATTAGCATAACCCCAGCGTGATGCCTGTGAGATGTAAATTCTATCAGTGGTTTCCAGGAGCACAAAGATAAACCGGTAGACCAGGGACATCAACTCGATGAAGAGGGGAGGCAGCCGCAGTTTCTTCAGCATGGCAAATATCTCCAACATCGAGGTTGTGAGGGAAAGAAAATAGAGGCAAGAGACCGCACCCAGAGCTTTGAGAAACAGGTTACCGGCCAGGGCAAGACTCACACCGGTCGCACCAAACCAATACCGTCCTATTCTAAATCCCCACAAGAAGGAATCCGGCGAGGTGGTGGTAAAGTTGAGAGCCACTGTCAAGACTCCTGTTACCAAGAAAAATAGCGGCAACGACATCAGCTTAAGGTAAAAGCGGGCAGGTATCCCGGCTACCAGAATTGACAGCACTGCCATAAACAAAATCACCAGCACAGAGGTAAGAGGTGCGGAAAAAGCCAGGCATATGACCATCGTTGCGAGTGCTAGAATGCTCTTCTCTATCGGATGCATGTCGGCTATCCTGTTGATATATGCGTACTGGTCTATTTTCAGCAAAACTCTACCCCTATCTGGCTTTCTATCAGGCTTCCTCGCTGGCGTCGGCCTCTTTTTTAGACTTCGAGGAACCTAAAAAATAGCCGATAAAGCCGGCCCCGATGGCCGCCTGCAGGGCGAAGAAAAAGGATTCAATTTCACCGCTGGGTGGCTCCCATATGGGTTTGAACCACTGTTTATAGCCGGGATGTACTTGCGCGATGGCCGTGGTGCCCTGGTCGTCAGCACCGCTGAACTCAGCCTTATGACCAACTAGAAACAGAGGCGAGGCCACTAACAATATTACTATGAGGATGAGTATGGTGTTGGTCTTTCTCATCTGCCGTCCACCCCTTCTAATGCACTGTTACCGGCTGTCAGCACGGTCAAATCCTCCAGTTCTTTTTTATTGTGAGCTGTCAGCAGGTTGAATACAACAACGGTCAATAAGCCTTCGCTGATTGCAAGTGGAATCTGGGTAACGGCAAAAATCCCTAAGAATTTTTCAAATGAAGCCGCAAAGCCCCCAATTTGTGCGGGAAATGCCAACGCCAATTGAGCGGCAGTGGTCACGTACGTGAAAAGATCTCCGAACACTGCCCCCAGAAAGACACCCACCCGGAGCGGCGTCTTTAGCTTAACGCAAAGTCTGTAGAGGCCCCAAGCCACAAGCGGCCCCACTACAGCCATGGAGAAGGTGTTTGCCCCCAGCGTGGTAAGACCTCCGTGAGCCAGCAGCAGGGCTTGAAAAATCAGCACGATAAACCCCAAAACAGACATGGCTGTCGGTCCGAACAGCACCGTCCCCAGACCAACCCCGGTGGGGTGCGAGCAACTGCCTGTAACCGAAGGCATTTTCAGGGCGGAAAGGACGAAGGTAAAGGCCCCGGCTAAACCCAGCAGCATTTTAGTTTCCGGGTGCTTCTTCACTGTGTTGCCGATGGAGCGCATACCTATAATCAAAAAGGGAAGTGTCATAACCCCCCAGAAGATACACCATTTAATTGGCAGGAAGCCTTCCATGATATGCATGGCATAAGCGTCGTTCGGGTAGTTGAAAAAAACGGTGAATATACTGAATAACATTAGAACCTTAAAGTACTTCCGGTTGTTTGCATCTTTAAATACTCTCAGCATCATAAAAGTCGCCCATCTCCTTTCAGCAAAAGTCAGTTAATAGCTTTCATAGCAAACCAGGTATGGCTACATCAACTATACATCGATCACACCCTTCTTCTTTGGCGTTCATAAAGCATCTGAATTTAAGACGCTCTCAAGCAAAAAATAATCCCGGCCTCATGGCCGGGATCGCGTTAAGATCAAGCTAAAAGTCAACACGGTCCTCTGGATGGGAGGCGCTCAAGTTGAAACTCCAGGCAGGTCTACTGGCTCATGGCTCGTTACTGGATTCCACCTTCCCGGATGCTACCATCCAGTGGTCTTTGGAATAGCTAACCATTTACAGTGGCCCCACCGCTCAGGACTTACACCTGATTCCCTATTATCCTCAGTTTTTCAAACCGAGGCACCTGGAGCTTTGCAAATATTTATTTGTTTAGTTTAAAAACATACCTCTTTAGAGAAGTTGTGTCAATTTCGAAATTTCCATCTCTTATCGCTTCGCGAGCTTTTAGGCTTAATTTGTCGGCTTTTGTTTTTTTGGAAAAAGAAGTGAAAAAGAAATTGACTAGCATATATGTGAATGCTAAGATGATCACTAAATACTCTGCCATGAAGACAGAGGACGGCTGGATAAAGAAACTAAAGACAACCGAACACGATTTTAAACGAGCCACGTAGGCTTATCGCTCACTCGAAAGTAGGCGAAAAGCTAGCGTGGTTTTTATTTATACTCGTGAATAAGAAACTAGTTCCAGAACACCATAATTATTGTGTCATTCTGAGCGAAGCGAAGAATCTAGCGGG
>Ga0210047_1000055_pt1 | contig 41242 bp, 35 predicted proteins | sample CryGeyCG2014_300_3_FD_185453 | JGI IMG/M metagenome (GOLD analysis project Ga0210047, IMG submission 185453) | Groundwater microbial communities from aquifer - Crystal Geyser CG01_land_8/20/14_3.00 (SPAdes) (version 2) | ecosystem: Environmental > Aquatic > Deep subsurface > Groundwater | place...
GCTAAAAAGGGGCAAAGAAAGGCAGCCCTTGGGCAGGGTATTGCCGCTTGCCTCTGATATTGTGGAATACCTTAAAAAAAACGCGCCTGTTAAAAAAATAAGCCTTGCGGGAAGCCTGCGGAGGATGAAAGACACTGTACGGGACATTGATATTCTAATAACCTCATTCAATGCGCATGACGTCATGAAAACATTTGTTCATCTTCCTGATGTAAAAGAAGTACTGATGCAGGGCGCTACAAAGTCAAGCATTATAACAGCAGAGGACATTCAGGTTGACCTGCGGGTAGTTGAAGAAGAATCTTTCGGAGCAGCGCTCGCCTATTTTACAGGCAGCAAAGAGCACAATATACGTTTAAGGGAGATGGCTGTAAAGAAAGGGCTTAAGATAAATGAATACGGCATATTCAGGGAAAAGGACAATAAAAAACTCGGAGGCAAAAACGAGGAAGACATTTACAATATACTCGGGCTTCAATACGTCCCGCCTGAACTGAGGGAAGACAGGGGAGAGCTTGAGGCTGCCCTGAACAAGGCCCTCCCGAAACTAATTGAACTTAAAGACATAAGAGGAGACCTTCATGTCCATACCAATCAGAGTGACGGCAGCCATACTGTTGAAGAACTTGTCAGCGCGGCAGAAGAAAGGGGCTATGAGTATATAGCAATTACAGACCATTCAAAAGGGCTCGGCATTGCAAGGGGGCTGAATGAGGAAAGGCTGATGGAAGAGAAAAAAGCAATAGACGCTTTAAATAAAAAACTCCGCGGTTTTAAACTCCTGATGGGGATTGAGGTTGATATAAGAAGCGACGGCAGGATGGATTTTTCTGATGAAGTCCTTGCAAAGATGGATATTGTCGTTGCATCCATACATTCGGGATTCAGACAGAGCAAGGAGCAGCTCACAAAAAGGCTTGTCTCGGCAATGAAGAACCCCTATGTGTCTGTGATTGCGCATCCGACAGGAAGGCTTATTGGAGAGAGAGACCCCTACGAAGCAGATATGGACTATATTCTTAAAATTGCAAAAGAGACCGGAACCGCTCTTGAGATAAATGCATACCCGCTGAGGCTTGACCTCAATGACATCTATGCAAAAACGGCGAAGGAACTCGGGATTAAGTTTGTCATAAGCACAGACACACATCTTATAAGCCAGTTTGACTACATGTTTTACGGCATATCAATAGCAAAGAGGGGATGGCTTGAGAAAAATGACGTGCTGAATACGCTGGGTTATAATAGCCTTATGAAAGTTCTCAAGAAAAAGAGAGAATAATGGCAAAATGATTTACCAAAAGGGTATCATCACCCTTGCATGTCATTATTATGGCTAAATATACCTTAAATTCCATATCCTGATTTGGGATATTCTATTTTAGGATATATTATATCCTAAAATATGGGCAAGAGCATTTATTCGAAAGAATATGAATACGTTTTAGGGCAGCTTAAAACGGCTCGTGTTGAAGCAGGGCTAACGCAAAAGGATGTTGCCGAGAAGCTCGGCAAACCGCAGTCATACATCTCGAAATGCGAGTCAGGGGAGCGGAGATTAGACATCGTAGAATTGAATAGGCTCGCAAAGCTCTATAAGAAACCCCTTCCATTCTTCACAAAATAATATGTCACTGATAATTCAGGATTTAAAAGCCAAGCTCGAAAAAATCAAGGCGATGGGTTTCGTTAAAACACACAGAGCACATAATACAGGCATTGGGAAGACCTTAGAAGATCTATTGGGTATTAAAGAGAACAATATTCGTTTGCCGGATGTCGGAGAAATCGAGATTAAAGCAAAAAGAAATGATTCAAACAGCATGCTAACATTGGCAACAAAATCTCCTAAACCGAGAGGGATTAACAGACGGTTGTTTGAACAATATAAATATTCAGATGCTGAAGGTTACTGGAACCTCCATTCCACAGTCTATGGCTCAAGAACTAATCCTCAGGGATTCAGGATTAAATACAAAGAAGGAAAACTGTTTTTGGAAAATACTCAAAACATAGAAGCTTATTGGGATGAAGAAATATTTGAAGATGTCTTGGTTTCCAAGTCAAACAAAATACTTTTGGTCTTAGCCGAGGCAAAAGGAGACACAAAATCTGGGAATGAGCAGTTTCATTATGTAGAAGCGTATTTACTGGAAGGTCTGAACTACGATAAGTTTCATTCTGCCATAGCTGATGATTATTTAAAGATAGACATCCGAATTGGCGTTTATCGAAGTGGGAAAAATAAAGGCAAATATCATGATCATGGCACCGGCTTCAGAATGAAGAAGGGAGATTTTTTGTTGTTGTATGACAATTATGAGAAGATTTTGTAGATATTGAATGAAACAGATATTACAGCTTTTTTAATAAAACAATACTCTCCTTTTGCATTGTAAGCCCTGTCTTGCCCGGTTCATTAGTCGGGCTATTTCTGAGCGGCATTCTTTTATTAGGAATGTTTCTGTAGAGTATTCCTTGAGAAACAAAATCAATCTTTTCCGCTAACTCACAAATTATCTCATCAGTTTTCAGAACCAATTCTTTCACGGTTCTATTGCCGACAATTAGGCAAAAATATTTTTTAGGCTTTAAAATTTTATATGCCTGCTGGAGAGCTTTGAATAAGTCAATATAGAAACTTAAAACGTCTTTTGCCCGTTCCTTGTCTCTATCAGAGACAACCTTTATGGCTAATTTCAGAGTCTCGGATAAATCAAGGATCGGGTCTTTCAAATTTATATTGTTCTTGCCTCCGAGAAGTTCTTTGTCTATATCTTTTATGTGGGGCGGCAATAATTCCAACCATTGAGCCGGCAGTCTTGAAAATTGTCCATACGCTACCGTAGTCCTGCTGTCCCCGTATGGAGGTGAAGTTATAATGAAGTCTACAGAGCTTGCAGGTGTTCCATTATCCTTTGTTGAATCTCCGAGAATTATTTTTGCGTTGGCATTTGGGGTTACATCATAAACATATTCTTTCATGCCGAGGATATTATTTTCACACATTTTCATAAATTCATTTATTACATTGGGATGGAAGGATTTCTCTAATTTACTTTTGTCCCTGAACAGTTTAAACTCCTTATGGCGGGTAAACGAAACAATTCTTACAACTTCACTGAAACAAACCGAGAAGAAATTCCTGATGTTCTCTTCTGATATGTTTTGTATTGCCTGTTTTAGTCTGGCAAGGTCTTTGATGACTGTTTCGGAAAACCAGAAATCAACATTGGTAAATTTCGGATGAGAAATATTCTTTACGTTTTTGTAATCGGTTACGATCGCCTGTAAACTGTTGGTCAAAGTTTTCGGATCTATCGGGGTTGTTTTAACTTTGGCAATTAAAACTGCAAGTGGATTGAGTTCTATTCCGATGGAATTTCTATTTAAAAGACTGCTTTCAACAAGTGTAGTTCCAGATCCGCAAAAGATATCGCAGACTGTCTCGCCTTCATGCGAAAAGACCTGTATTAATTTACGCGCAACTTGGGGAATAAACATTGCCGGATAGGTATGGAACCCGTGAGTGTATGTTTTGGTTTTGTAGGTTTTAAAATCCCATTCATCAATCCATTTAAATAAATCTAATGCAGAATCATAATGTTGCTTGTGGCTTCTAAAATTCCTGACAGCAATTTGCTGCTGTAGTTTTGAGATGTTTGCCGACGGTTCAATTTCAGGCAATGAAAAGAGGGAATACTTAGCGGATTGTTCTTTTACAAAGGAAGGCTTGTGAAATGTGTTTGTTTTATATCTGCTTGGATTTTGGGGCGCACTGAAGGATTTGCTTTCTTGTAAATATTTGTCGAGCGTGTTTTTATTAAACCTTCGCTGGCCGCCCGGTGTTCTGATAGATTGAATCAGCCCTTTTTCTTCCATTCTGTAAATTGTTTTAGGGCTGACACCGAGATGCCTTGCCGCTTGTTTAGTATTTAGCATTGATGTCAATGAATCAGTTTTCATAGAACCGCCACATTATCAATGTACAACATTGGACAATATTAGTCAATGAGAATCATCTTTCTATGAGAAAAGAGCTTGATTAAAACATCCCGTATTCGGCACAGAATCTTGTATTGCAAATAAATTATGGTATATTTGTGTATACACAAGGAGGCAACATGCGTGCAACCGTGACAATCGAACAGGATAAGATGAGTCTGCTCATGAGGGAAACAAAGAGCAAAAGCAAGGCGGCGGCTGTGAAGATTGCGATTAATGAATATTTGATGAAAAAGAAAATAGAAAAGATAAAATCCAAGAGAGGCAAGCTTGAGTTCGACATGACTGCTGATGAGACAAGACATCGTTAAATCATATCGCTTAGCGCTATACAACCATTTCTCCATGTTATGCTATCATTAAAATCATGAGAAAACTGGCGCTTTTAATATTCATCTTTCTCCTTCTTCCCCTATCCCTCAAAGCGGAAGTAAACCCCGTCAGAAACACCGTTTCTAACGGGGTAAAGGAGTACAAACTTGACAACGGGCTAAAGGTTCTTGTCATTGAAGACCATAAGTCTCCGCTGGCAACTTTTCAGATATGGTATCGGGTCGGCTCAAGGGATGAGCCTGCGGGGAAAAGCGGCATAAGCCATCTGCTTGAGCATATGATGTTCAAAGGCACCCAAAAATACGGCTCAAAGGCATTTTCAAAGATGGTGAAGAAAAACGGCGGAGTTGACAACGCCTTCACAACCAAGGATTATACGATGTACTATCAGACGCTTGTATCAGACAGGATAGACATATCAATAGAGCTTGAGGCGGACAGGATGCAAAACCTTATCCTTGCTCCAAAAGAGGTTATTGCAGAAAGGGATGTCGTGATGGAAGAGCGGAGGATGCGGTATGACGATGACCCGCAGAATTCATTATATGAAGAGGTTGTTGCTGCAGCATTCAAGTCTCATTCATATCACTGGCCTGTGATAGGCTGGATGTCCGACATTTCTTCAATAGAAAGAAACGGCCTTCTCGGTCATTACAAGGCATATTATTCACCTGACAACGCAGTGATTGTTGTTTCAGGGGATATTCAGGCAGATGAAATTATTAAAAAGATAAAGGCGTCTTTCGGAGACATTGCTCCCGCTTCCGGCAGAGTAGTTGTCACTTCAAAAGAAAGCGAACAGAAAGGCGAGCGGAGAATAAGCCTGAAGAGAGAGGCGGAACTCCCTTATATAATTACCGTATATCACACCCCGAGTTTCCCGCATCCTGACAGTTATGCCCTTGAGGTTCTTGGAATGATTTTATCGGGCGGCAAAAGTTCAAGGCTTTACATGTCCATAATCTATGAAAAGAAACTCGCCATTAGCGCCTCTGCCGACTACAGCGGACTTAATAAAGACCCTTATCTCTTTTTGTTTGCGGCAGCAGCAGCGCCCGGCAAAGACATAAAGGATGTTGAAAACGCTCTGGATGCCGAGATAGAAAAGATAAAGAGGGAACCGCCGACAGAACGCGAAGTCCAGAAGGCAAAAAACCAGATTGAGGCGTCGTTTGTTATGGGCCAGGACTCAATATATTTTCAGGCAGAGATAACAGGGATGTTTGAGATGCTCGGCAGTTGGAAGCTGAAGGAGCAGTATCTTGAAAACATTAGGAAAATAACGCCGGAGGATGTAAGCAGGGCTGCAAAGAAATACCTCCATGAAGACAACAGGACAGTGGGAATATTAATACCAATTAAGAAGTGAGGAGTTAAAAGTGAAAGGGTCAAGAGAGCAACGGAGCAGTAGAGCATCCGCCTCGGGCGGAGAGCAGCAGTCTTTAGTGCAGAAATCTTTAACTACCGGACTGCTGCGCTACTGGGCTGCTGGGCTCATCTTACTGTTCACTGTTCACTGTTCACTGTTCACTTCTGCTTATGCCCTTGATGCAAACAAAAAGATGCTTCCTAACGGGCTTACGGTTCTGCATGCTGAAAAACACAATCTGCCTATTGTCATGATTACCCTTATCGTAAAAGCCGGGCCGCTTGACGAGCTAAAAGAAAAGGCCGGGCTTGCCAATCTTACGGCAGAGCTTCTTGATGAAGGGACCAAAAATAGGAAATCAGCGGAGATAAGCGAGGAGATTGAATTTATAGGCGCAGGGCTCGGCGCCTCGGCAGGAAGCGATTACACAACAGTAACGCTTTCCGTGCTTAAAAAAGATATAGAAAAAGGTTTTGAGATTTTCTCAGATATAATTCTGAACCCTGTATTCCCGCAGGAAGAACTTGAAAGGAAAAGAGAGCTAATAAAAGGCTCTCTGAAGCAGAGGGAAGAAGACCCGTCTTTTCTTGCAGAGCGTTCATTTAAAAAAGAGGCCTTCGGAGAACATCCTTACGGCAGGCTTGTGGAAGGCTCCGCAGAAACCCTTTCAGAAATAACACGGGAAGACCTTTTGAGATTCCATTCAAAATATTTCATCCCCAACAATGCAATACTTTCAGTTGTCGGCGACCTTACGCCTGCCGAATTAAATTCTCTCATTAAAAAATATCTTGATTCATGGAAGATGGCTGAACTGCCGGAGAGGAAAATCCATCCAATGAGCGAGGAGAAAACAAAAAAGGTCGTAAAGATAGACAGAGACGTTACGCAGGCGAGCATAATCATCGGGCATCTCGGTATAAGCAGGAACAACCCGGATTATTATGCTGTTTCTGTTATGAACTACATACTCGGCAGCGGCGGCTTTGCATCCAGGCTTATGCAGAAAATAAGAGATGAGATGGGGCTTGCTTATGACGTCAGCAGTTTTTTCGCTCCAAACAAGGAAAAGGGTTTATTCCAGATTGAAGTACAGACAAAAAATGAATCGGCAAATACAGCGATAGAAGAGATACTGAAACAGATAGAAAAAATCAGAAAGGAGAAAGTCTCTGGCGAGGAACTTTCCGGAGCAAAGGCTTACCTTACAGGGAGCTTTCCAAGAAGGCTTGACACCAGCAGGAAGATTGCAGACTTTCTCGCAACGGCCGAGTTTTATAATCTTGGGCTTGATTACGCAGAAAAATACCCTTCTTACATAGAGGCGGTAACTAAAGAAGATGTGCTGCGCGCCGCCGGAAAATATCTTGATGCTGAGAATTTTGCGCTTATTGTTGTTGCCAACCAGAAAAAGGCTGAACTGAAATATTAAGTAATTCCCTGCATTTCTCTTGTCAATCCATTTCCCGTAAAGTTATAATGCCTTAAGAGAGAAACAGAGATAAAAACAAGGTCAGCAGTTCTGTGCTTTCTGGAAAATCTTGAGTTATGATATGGCGCTTAAAAATATTATAGGACAGAAAAAAGCAATTAATATCCTGCTTGGCACAATGGGCAGAAACAGGATGCCCTCGGCATATCTATTTGCAGGCGAATCAGGAATAGGCAAAAAGCTCACTGCGATTAACCTTGCAAAGACTTTAAACTGCCAAAAAGACCGCAATGCATTAAGCGTTATGCGTGATGGGATAAAAGATAAAAACTCATTACGGATTACGGATTACGGATTACGAATGGATGCCTGTGATGAGTGCCCTTCTTGCAAAAAGATTGATTCGGGAATACACCCTGATTTTATCATGGCAGCGCCTGAAAAGGGAGAGATACGGGTTGATGAGATAAGGGCAATAGAAGAAGCCATCTCACTTGCGCCTTATGAGGGGAAAAGAAAAGTCGTGATTGTTGATGACGCAGAGACAATGAACCCGTCTGCCGCTAATGCATTTCTTAAAACACTTGAGGAGCCTCCTCCTCAGAGCATCATAATCCTTATCTCAGCCAGCCCGGACAGACTGCCTGAAACAATAAGGTCAAGATGCTCCAGGATAAACTTTTCACCTCTAACTCCTGAGCAATGCAAAGAGGTCATAGGGGCAATTGACAATCAGGAGCGGGAGATTACCGATTCCCAACTGTCAACTCTTTCAAGGCTTTCCATGGGAAGGCCCGGACTTGCAATCTCAAGCGACCTCATGGAAGAGAGGGACTGGTTTTTCAATCTTTTAGGAGAAATGTCAGCCTCCTCCGCCTCAGGCGGATTAGGCGGAGGCAAAAATAAAGAGACCTGGGCCGACAAGGAAGAGATGGAATTATGGTTTAATAAGGCCTTCATGCTTTTAAGGGATATTGCCGTATTAAAGATAACAGGCAAGAGCGATATGCTGATAAATATAGACCTTAAAGACAGGTTCGTTGAGATGAGCAAAGCGATAGAGATGAAAGATATAATAAACATTTACGGCAGGCTGTCATTTTTGAAGGGTTATCTTGGCTTTAACCTGAACAAGGCAATTACATGGAATTATGTAACAATTATAATAAAGGGATTAGGTTTCAGGTTTTAGGTTTCAGGTATTAGGTTTCAGGTTTTAGGTTTTAGGTTTCAGACTAACACCTGATACCTGACACCTAATTTATGGAGGAATAGATGCCTGACGTTATCGGAATAAGATTTAAGGACTGCGGAAAGATATACGACTTTGAGGTTAACGCTTCAGATGTGGAATTTAAAAAAGGAGACCCTATTGTCGTTGAATCCGACCTCGGGTTGAGCATAGGGAGCGTAATTATAGGGAAGCACACAGTTGAAACATCTGCCAGAGAACTGAGAAAGGCGCTGAGAAAAGCAACTGAGGATGACTTTAAACAAAAGCAGGACAACGAGGCTTTTGAGAAAGAGGCAAAGGATTATTGCATAGAGAGGATTATGGCGAGAGGCCTTCCGATGAAGCTTGTGTTTACGGAATCTACTCTGGACAAAAAACGTATCGTTTTTTATTTCACTGCGGACGGAAGAATAGATTTCAGGGAGCTTGTAAAAGACCTCGCTGCAAAGTTCAAGACGCGCATAGAAATGAGACAGATAGGTGTAAGGGATGAGGCAAAGCTACTCGGAGGTTTTGGAATGTGCGGCAGAGAACTATGCTGCAAGACCTTCCTTACGTCATTTGAGCCGATATCCATCAAAATGGCAAAACAGCAGGAACTCACGCTTAACATGAGCAAGCTGTCTGGCGTCTGCGGCAGGCTTATGTGCTGCCTGAGCTATGAAATTCCTGATGAAACAACCGGGCAACCCAGGAATGAGTTAATGGCCGTAGGAAAAAGCAAGCCTCTTCAAGATGAAACAGAGGATGTGCCTCAACCGGAAGCGATAGAAACTGTCTTGAGACATATAGAAACACCAGCCCCTGCTCCCCGGAGCGCCGCGCCTGCTTCTACTGATAAACCTCAGACAGAAGCCACTCCAGATAATGCAGCAGGGCAAAAACAAGAGACCGGACAGGAACAAAGAAAGCGCAAAAGGTGGCGCTGGAGAAAATTTCATAAAAAATGATAAAGCCCGTCTATAAGAACCCTTAAATGAAACAGAGATTCTACGTTACAACTCCAATCTACTATGTCAATGATATCCCTCACATAGGCCACGCATACACAACCATTGCGGCTGATATTCTTGCGCGATACAACAGACTGAGAGGGAAAGAAGTTTTCTTTTTGACAGGCACTGACGAGCACGGCCAGAAGGTGGAGAAGGCAGCCGCTGAAAAAGGGCGCACCCCGAAGGAACATGCAGACATCCTGGTGGACAATTTCAGCAATCTCTGGAAAAGGCTGAACATATCCAATGACGCATTTATCAGGACAACCGACGATGCGCACATCAAGAGTGTACAGGGACTTCTTCAGATGCTCCGGGACAGGGGAGAGATTGAAAAAAGGGAATACTCCGGCTGGTACTGCACTCCTGATGAACGCTTCTGGACTGAAAAGGACATAGTGGAAGGCAACTGTCCCGACTGCGGCCGGCCTGTGGACCGGATACACGAAGAGAACTATTTTTTCCTCATGTCAAAATATCAGGAAAGGCTCATCAAATATATAGAAGAGAACCCCTCCTACATACTCCCGGACACAAGGAGAAATGAGGTTCTCGGGTTTCTGAGAAACAACACTCTCGGAGACCTCTGCATCTCAAGGCCCAAAAGCAGGCTTTCATGGGGAATTCCACTGCCGTTTGATGAAAACTTCGTCACCTATGTCTGGTTTGACGCCCTGGTAAACTATTTTTCGGCAACAAAATATCTTGCACCTGGAGCTGACAGCACCCCCCCTATTCCCCCCCTTGGTAAGGGGGGGAGCGAAGGGGGGGTAGACTGGTGGCCTGCCGAACACCACCTTGTGGGAAAGGATATTCTTACCACACATGCGGTTTATTGGTCCACAATGCTAATGGCCTTAAACCTTCCTCTTCCAAAAAATATCTTTGCGCACGGCTGGTGGACAGTTAACGGGAAGAAGATGTCAAAGTCCCTCGGTAACATGGTTGACCCCAATGCCATGGTCGAAAAATACGGTGTGGACGCCCTGCGGTATTTCATGTTCCGCGAGGTGTCTTTCGGACTTGACGGAGTTTTTTCAGAACAGGCGCTCATTAACAGGATAAACACAGACCTCGCAAATGACCTCGGCAACCTCGTAAGCAGATTCAGTACAATGGCAGAAAAATATTTTGGAGGAGCAATTGATATCGGGCGCATAGATGCAGGCGCATCAAGAGAGCTTGAAGAGCAGTGCGCTTATGCATATATGAATATATACAGAAAAGAATATTGGGACCATCTGCGCTTCAGTCTGATGCTTGAAAATATCTGGGATATAATCGGAGAGGCGAATAATTATATCGCAAGGAAAGAGCCGTGGAAACTCGCAAAGGAGAATACGGATCAATTGAAAATTGTTATGTTCAATATCTGGAATGCCTTGCGAATCACAGCGCTCTCGCTTTATCCTTTCATGCCTGGCACAGCAGAGAAGATATGGAAGCAGATTGGCTTGAAATCTTTGGTTGATGAGGCAAAACATTGCAGCCCTGAAATTTTTGAATGGGACTGGAAACCGTCTTACGAAATAAAAGTCTCTAAAGCAGAACACCTTTTCCCGAGGATTGAGATAAAGAAATAAGTATGGTGAATGGGTGAATTGGTAAATAGGTGAATCGTTTGCAAAACGCTGACTATATTATTCACGCTGATTATATCATCACAATGAACCATGACTTTACTGTCATTAGGAACGGCGCTCTTGCTATTCAGGCGAATAAAATTGCAGACATAGGAAGCCTTGATGAAATAGCAAAAAAGTATTCCTCAAAAAATATAATCAACGGCAAAAACACGGCAGTGCTGCCCGGACTAATAAACACACACACCCATGCGGCAATGGTCTATTTCAGGGGCATGGCAGACGACCTGCCTTTAAAGGAATGGCTTGAAGAGCATATCTGGCCTGCCGAGAATAAGTGGCTCAGCCCTGAATTTGTATCCGACGCAACAGAGCTTGCCTGCCTTGAGATGCTTAAGGCTGGGATTACAACATACAACGATATGTATTTTTTTGAGGACGCCTCAAGCAAGGCTGCTAAAAAAATCGGCATGAGGGCTGTCCTTGGCGCAGGGATAGTTGACTTCCCCACAGTCGCAGGCAATTCGGTGGATGAATATTTAAGCCGGGCGGAAAGATTTATAAAAGAATGGCAAGGCGATGATTTGATTGTCCCGTGCATTGCGCCTCATTCAGCTTACGCATGCAGCCCTGAGACTCTCAAAAAAGTAAAGGAACTTGCTGATAAATACAATGTCATGATTCACACGCATCTTTCAGAGACAAAGTGGGAGGTTGAAGAGATAAAGGGAAAATACGGCTTAACCCCTGTTGAGCATCTAAAAAAAATCGGCCTTCTTGATGAGAACATTATTGCAGCCCACTGCGTCTGGGTGGATAAAAAAGATATAGAGGCGATTGCAAAACACAAAGTCGGAGTCTCTCACTGCATAGAGAGCAATCTTAAATTGAGTTCGGGCATTGCGCCTGTGCCTGAGATGCTTAAGGCAGGTGTAAAGGTAACTCTCGGAACAGACGGCGCCGCAAGCAATAATGACCTAAATATCCTGAGCGAGATGTCAACTGCAGCGAAGGTGCATAAGGCGGCCTCAAATGACCCTACTGCTCTAAATGCAAAGACAGCGCTGCTCATGGCGACAAGATGGGGCGCAGATGCTCTTGGACTTGGAGGCATTACTGGCAGCCTTGAAAAAGGCAAAGCAGCGGACATCGCGATAATGAACTTAGACAAGCCTCATCTTACGCCTCTGTATGATGTTTATTCGCACATCGTCTATTCAGCGCGGGCCTCGGATGTAGAGACAGTATTTGTTAACGGCAAGCTCGTAGTTGATAAAGGCAGGCTCTCAACTGCTGAAGAAGAGGAGATAATGGCAAAGGCAAGAGAGTGGAGATGCAAGATTAAATAACCTGCCCGGAACTTCTTGACTAAGGGAATTCAGGCAACAGGCTCATCAGCCTCCAGTGTTTAAAACCGCTTTCAGTCACATACGCCCACTTCTGAATGTCCAGCAGGGTCTTCATTCTGTATGAAGAAAGGGAATAGTAGTCTATCTCTACTTCAACCTGAGCGGTGACGTTCTCCTCATCATATCTTACCCTCACAATGCGGCGGTCTATCACTTTAATATTCTTCGCCGCTTTCACCCTTGTGCTGAATTCCTTTGCAATGCTCTCCGAGGCAAAAAAACCGGCTGCATCAAAACTCTGCGAAGACAAAAACTTATTATACTTGTTGATGCTGTCATCAAATTCCACACGCACAGACATCGCGGGCATACAGGCAGAAAGTGCAATGGCAGCAAGCATATTCCAGAAAATAATTCGGATTTTATTCTTCATAGGCATTTTACATCTCCCTTCTTCCTTCAAGAGCCTTGCTTAAAGTTACCTCGTCCGCAAATTCAATGTCGCTTCCTATTGGAAGGCCGTATGCAATGCGTGTGACTTTTACGCCGAAGTGTTTCAGGGCGTCTTTAATATACTGGGCTGTCATCTCTCCTCTTGTATTGGGATTCGTTGCAAGGATTACCTCTGCTACACTGTCCCCTCTCACCCTTTCCACAAGCTCGGCTATCTTTAGCCTGTCAGGGGTCATCCCGTCTATGGGCGAGATTGAACCGAGAAGGACATGATAAAGTCCGTTAAATGCCTTGGCCCTTTCAACGACCATGATGTTGCTCGGCTCCTCCACAATGCATATCTTTGTTCTGTCTCTTGACTCGTCCCTGCATATACTGCACAACTCCGTGTCCGTAATGTTAAAGCACCTGCTGCAGAACCTTGCCTTCTCCTTTACATCATTAATAGCTTTGGCTATGTCTTTTGCGCTTTCTTCAGGCAGCGTAAGTATGAAAAAGGCAAGCCTCTGGGCGGTCTTTCTTCCTATCCCCGGGAGTTTTGTAAGTTCGCTTATGAGGTTTTCTATTATTTCCTGCGCCATATAATCACCAAGCCTCTTTAGAATATCGTTTACAATCTTTCGTTGTCAACAGAAGCGCTTTTTAATCAAACCTTGCCTTCTCTTTTCTCCTGCCATTTGTAATATATCTCTCCGAAAAATATTGCCGCAGCCGCAAGAATAACCCCTGCAATGACATCCACAACATAGTGATACCGGCAGTAAACGGTGGAAAATAACAGAAGGCCTACAACCGGCAGATAAATTCGGAATAGGGTTTTATTGTACCTGTATGCAAGGTACAGCGCTGTCAGCGCAACGCCTGTATGCCCGCTCGGGAACGCATCGCGCTTTATGCCTTCAAGCCTGTTCAGTAGATTCTGCATCGGTTCTGTTATAAAAAATCCTTGAAGCCTCTGAGTCTGTAAATGGTCAAGCGCAAACCTCGGGCCCAGCGCAGGCCAGATTATATAGCCGAGATATGACAGATAAAAACAAAAAAGAATCAGAAACAGTGATTTGTCAAATTCTTCTCTCTGGTTATTTCTCAGCAGCGCTATGCCGAGAACCACAGGAAGAAAATAATATGCAGAATACGCTGTTTGCAGAATGTCCGTCAGCAGCGGATTCATTATCGCCTCAAGCAGGACAGTGGGATGGTTACCGAAAATTATATAGTCAAGCCTTACAAGCAATGGGTCTATGTCTTTTGGATTCACGTAATGGACCACCCCTTCAAGACTGTCAAAGAGTATGATGACGCATATTATCGGAAATACCAGGTCATAAGTTATTCTCAAAAATCTGTTCCTATCCCTGAATCTTATAACTATAAGCTGCGAAATAAGCAGCGCAGCATATATTGAGATTAAGAGCAGTCTCTTCGGAATAGCGGAGTTAAATGCAATTGTGAGCAGCAGCAATATGCTCACAAATACTGCTGTCACAGTATCAGCAGGCCTTAAATTAAATAATTTTCTCACAACTTTCTCAGCGCTCTCATTTTTGCCTTTTCTTTTTTAGACAACGTCCTCGGACTTCCCTTCCTGTGTAATTCGTATTCTTCTTCCTCTAAAGGTTCAAAGTCGCCGGTTAATGTTCTCTTGGATTTTTCAAGTATACTTGAAAAATCCTCGGACGAGACTGCAGCAGAGCCGTTGGCCCAGGCATGGTCTGCAATCTCCCTGTCAGAAGTTATAACAATCCACTGTTTTTTTTCAGACGATACGATTCTCTTTATGACAGCGTCTGCCTTTTCTCCGAGCCTTGAATAGATTACCTTAATTCCTCCTGTAACTGAATGGGATTCCTCACCGCTTCCGCTTTTCCATCCGTCAAATACAACAGTGATTTCATGCCCTTTTATTTTCCTGTATTCAGCAAGCCTTTCCACAAGCCTCTGCCTCTGCTTCTCAAGGTCTTTGTGTTGTATGCCGATTAAATTGTAACCGTCTATTACTATTGAAGAAATAGCACACCTCCGATTCAACGATATTATAATGTCTTAACGAATATTCCGCTGAGGGTTGAAATATGGTATTCCTTATGGTATTCTAATTTAAAGAATATGGTATTTCAAGGAGGTGTAAATGCCGGTTGCAAAACTTGGGATAAGCTTTCCTACAGAACTTGTTGAAGAGATAGACAGGATTTCAAAGGGATTAAAAAAGAACAGAAGCGAAATTGTCAGAGAGGCTATTACAAAAATGATTAGTGATTACAAGAAGCAGCAGGTTATTGAAAAAGCGGAAAGAATTTACAAGGAAATCGCAGATGACGATAAGCGCCTTTCAGAAGACTTTTTGAGTATCTGTGCGGAGTCTGCTGCAACATATAAGACCGGCAAAAAGACGAAGAGAAAATGAAACAGCCTAAACGTGGTGAAATATATTTTCTTGACTTTAGTCCTTCAAAGGGCAGGGAAATGAAAGGGCCTCATCCGGCGCTTGTTATTCAAAACGACATAGGTAATAAAGTAGGGAGCTTGACAATTGTTGCTGCCATAACAAGCAATCTCAAAGTTGCTGAATTGCCGGTAGGCGTATTAATAAAGCCAAAAGAGAGCGGACTGCCACATGAATCTGTTGTACATCTTGGACAGATATATACCATTGATAAAGAGAGACTGGAGAATTTTGTTGGAGCGCTTCCCGAATACAAGATTAACGAAGTTGATAAGGCTATAGCAATAAGCATGGGATTGAGCGAATTTTGGGAATAGAAAGCAAAGTTGTTCATCAGAAAGCGGATAGGGAGACGTTTAAAGGGATGAGGGAGAGAATGGGGAAGGGTTGTAATGTATGGCAGAAAAGATAAAAATGAGAAATGATTGCAAGGTTAAAGACGTGTCTATGCGACACCGTGTATTGTCATATTTCGTAAGGGGTATTCTTTAGGGTTCCTTTTCCTGCTTTTTCACGATAGGCACAGGGATTTGGTCAATTGACAACCTTATGTCGCCGTTTTGGTAATAACCTTTTTCATTGATTTCTTTGAGAATATCTGTCGCTTTTTTATCGCACAGTTTTACTACATAATTTAAAAGGTTTGCGTAAATGTTATATCCAGCTTAATCAAACGACCATCGAGGGTTAGTCCCATAAACTCCATTTTATCTTTGTCGTAGCGGAAGCCGCGAAGAGGTTCAGGCGACTCCAGCATTACAATTCGTTCCCGCGGTTTTTTGTCGCGACAGCATTTTTTGAACTTCTTGCCGCTCCCGCATGAACACGGGTCATTATTTCCAATTTTTATTTTGTCGGTAGACATAAATTTACTTACCTCTTCTTCACATCCCGTTTAATCCCTATTTTCAGAATTATTTTAATTCTTTTTTGCTCCACAAAAGAAGTTTAGCCCAATAGACAATTTTGAATCAAGGATTATATGTCCTATTGCTCTGATTCTCATACCAACCCGATAAGGTATAATAAATCATGTTTAAAGACCGTGATTATGACGTAATTGTTATCGGCGCGGGACACGCAGGCTGCGAGGCAGCGCTTGCTTCCTCTCGCATGGGCCTTTCCACATGCCTTTTCACCATTAACCTTGATACAATCGCGCAGATGCCGTGCAACCCGGCCATAGGAGGGCTTGCAAAGGGGCATCTCGTCAGAGAAATAGACGCCCTCGGCGGGGAAATGGCAAAGATAACTGACAACGCAGGAATTCAGTTCAGGATACTGAACAAGTCAAAGGGGCCTGCTGTGTGGTCCTTGAGGGCGCAGGCAGACAGGGTCTTGTATAAACTTGCAATGAGAAAGGTTCTTGAGTCTCAAGAAAATCTTGATATAAAGCAGGCATTCGTAGATGAAATTGCGGTGGAAGATGGAAAAGTAAAAGGCATTCTTACGTCATTGGGGATATTCTACGGAGCAAAGGCAGTGATAGTGACAACAGGGACATTCCTCAAGGGATTAATGCACATAGGTTTTGAGAACTTCTCTGCAGGCAGGGCTGGAGAATTCCCTTCTATCGGCTTATCAGAATCATTAAAAGAACTCGGGCTTGAGATGGGGCGGCTTAAGACAGGGACGCCTCCGAGACTTGACGCAAAGACAATAGATTTCTCAAAGACAGAGCCTCAATACGGGGATGACCCTCCTGTTCCGTTCTCCCACAGCACAGAGAAGATAACGAATCCGCAGCTTCCCTGTTTCATAACATATACTAATTCTGAAACTCACACAGTAATCCGCGAAAACTTAGACCGTTCGCCATTATACAGCGGAAGGATACAGGGAATCGGGCCGAGATATTGCCCTTCAATAGAAGATAAGGTTATACGTTTTTCTGAAAAACCGAGGCATCAGGTTTTCCTTGAACCTGAAGGGCTTGAGACAAAAGAATATTATGCAAACGGCATATCCACAAGCCTTCCTTATGATGTGCAGGTAAAACTTGTGCGGACAATCCCGGGGCTGGAAGCCGCAGAGATAATGCGCCCCGGCTATGCCATTGAATACGATTTTGTTTATCCCACACAGTTAAAACACAACCTGGAAACAAAACGCATTGAGGGGCTTTTCCTTGCAGGACAGATTAACGGGACTTCGGGATATGAGGAGGCTGCGGCTCAGGGCCTAATGGCAGGTATTAATGCATCGCTGAAAATTCAGGGGAAAGAGCCTCTAATACTTGAAAGGCACGAGGCTTATATCGGAGTTTTAATTGACGACCTTATAACAAAAGGCACGTCCGAGCCTTACAGAATGTTCACATCACGCGCAGAATACAGACTGCTTCTGAGGCATGATAACGCTGATTTGCGGCTGATGGAAAAGGGGTTTGACACAGGGCTCATCAGCAGCAGAACTTTCAAAAGATTTGAAGAAAAAAAGAGGCTCATCGCGAAAGAAATTGACAGGCTCAAGAAAACCAGGCTTAAGCCCTCCGAGGTTAATGAAACTCTCATAAGGCTTGCTGCATCTCCTGTATCGGAAAACATCAGCCTTGAGCATCTTTTAAAAAGGCCTGAGATTGTATATAATCTTATCAGAACGCTCTCCCCCCCTGAAAAGACTTTGGCGCCTGACATAGAAAATCAGGTTGAGATACAGATAAAATATGAGGGGTATATCCTCAAGCAGACAGAAATGGCGAAAAAGCTTAAAAAGATGGAAGGCAAAAAAATACCGGACAATTTTGACTATGCTGCCATAAACGGGCTTTCAACGGAGGTTCTTGAAAAACTTCAGAAGATAATGCCTGCTAATATAGGGCAGGCAGGCAGGATTCCGGGAATTACGCCGGCAGCTCTGTCGCTTCTGCTGATATGCATAGAGAAAAGAAAAAGACAGAGAGAGCTTAAATCTTAAATATGAAGATAAAAAAGAAATTTAATATCATAACGCTGATAATTATTGCGGTTACGGTATCAACGCAGTATGCTTTTTATCATCTTGCCATGCGCTGGTTTGAAGGCAAAACAGCTCTCATACTATGCCTTGTTAGCTGCATCTCCCTGGCGGTAATTGCGCTCCTCTTTATAAGAAGCTATGTGACAAAGAAGATAGTCCTGCCGCTAAAAAACATTCACGCCGACAGTTTATCAATGATAACCGAAATCAGTAAAGGAAACTTTAATAATAAGATTGCCGTTAAAACAGGCGATGAGATTGAAGAACTTGCAGATAATTTCAACAAGATGGTTTCAGTCTTGCAGGGAAGAGCCGCAATGCTCAAAGAGGCGTCGGAAAAGGAACAGCATGTCATAAGGGCGCTTGCGATGCTTGCCGAGATGATGGGTTTTATAACCTCAGAGGTTAAATTTGAGTCAATCCTCCAGACCTTTCTTGAAATGACAAGAAGCCTCTTGAAGGTTGAGCACAGCGGAATTTTCATATTTGAGGGAGAGTCAAAAGAGCTTAAACTTTTCAAGACTACAATTAAAAGCAACGCCCCCGCATCTCTTGACTGCGCTAATGCAATGCTCACCGGACCTCTCGGAGAGGCGATTAAAACCTCATCCGCATTAAGAATAAATGAGGTTACAGCCGAATTCCCGTCCGGCCATCCTGCCGTCAAAAATTTTATAGCCCTCCCGCTCTTCTCATCAAATAACAAGATGTCAGCGCTTTTAATCACAGTGAACAAGAACGGCGGTTTTACTCCAGACGATGAAGACACGCTTTTTAATTTTGCATTCCAGGCTTTTCAGGCGCTGGTCCTTCATGAAGAGATTGCGCGGCTTGCCGTAACAGACGGGCTTACAGGGCTTAACAATCACAGGGCTTTTCAGGAAAAACTGTCTGAAGAAATAAATAGGGCAGAGAGGTATTTCAAGTTATTTTCTTTAATTATGCTTGACATAGACCATTTTAAGTCTTTCAACGACACTTACGGCCATCAGACAGGAGACCGCGCCCTAAAGGCAATATCAAAGATTATTCGCGATGAACTGAGGACTGTTGATTTCCCTGCAAGGTACGGCGGAGAGGAATTTATAATTATACTGCCCGAGACAGAATGCGAAGGAGCCGTGATTGTTGCAGAGAGGATAAGGAACGCCGTGGCTGAGCACCCATTCACATCGGAAGGCGGAGAAAGGCTGCTGCTTACTATAAGCTCAGGAGTGGCGTGTTATCCGGACGCCGCAGCCTCAAAAGAAGATTTGATAAAGAAAGCGGACCAGGCGCTATATCTTGCAAAAGACCGAGGAAGAAACACGGTATGCACATATCAGGATACCATTGCAGAGGCAATCAAAGAAATTCCCGAAGAGATAGACGGCATCCTTAAAGACCCTGAATTAAAAGATATAGAAAAAATCGCAAAGGGAATTGACTCAAAATCACACTATACAAAGGGGCATTCAATTGAGGTCGCAGCCTATGCCGTAATGCTGGGCAAATATTTGCATCTTGAACAGCCGCAGATGGAGAGCCTGAGGATTGCAGGCATACTCCATGACTTAGGGAATATAGGCATCCCTGAACATATCCTGAATAAACCTGGTCAACTTACACAGGAGGAAAAGAGCATAATACAGGGGCATCCGGGGCTTGCTGAAATGGTGCTCATAAAATACCCTCTCATAGAAACTATCCTTCCTGCAATTTTATATCATCACGAAAGGTTTGACGGCAAGGGGTATCCTCTGGGATTAAAGGGAGGAGAGATTCCTCTCCTTGCGCGGCTGCTCTCTATTGTTGAGGCATATCAGGCAATGATATCCCCGCGTCCCCAGAGAAGAAGAAAGACAAAAGAAGAGGCTGTCGCAGAACTCAGGAAAGGGGCAGGTTCTCAATTTGACCCTGAGATAGCAAATGCATTCATTAAACTATTAGAGGAGAGAAACGCCGGTTCTGAGCAGTGACCTCCCTTGACTAAAGGCTCCGCTTAAGGCTTAAATAAGAATATGAAGAAAATAAAAACAGCGCTTTTGCTTATACCTATCATAGCTGTCTTATCATGTTCCGGAAAGCCTGCGACAAAACCCGCAGAGGTATTTGACGGCCCGAAGTCCTTCGCAAAGGCAAATGAACTGATGGACAAGCAGGAATACGAAGAGGCCAGGACAGCGCTCATGGAGATTAAAAACAGGGACCTGACAAAAAAGTATGCTCCGATGGCGCAGTTGAGAATTGCCGACTCATATACAAAGGAAGAGGAGACTGACCGCGCGGTTGAGGAATACAGGAAATTTTTGGATATTTATCCTGAGCATAAATACGCATCCTATGCCCAGTTCCAGATTGCGATGATTTATTTCAATCAGATAGAGGGCGCTGACCGCGGATACGGAGGGGCGTCAAAGGCTCTTGAAGAATTTGAAAAACTAAAACAAATGTTTCCGAGAAATCCTTATAGGGAAATTATGGCAGTCAGGATTGAGAAATGCAAAAATATCATAGCGGAGCACGAGTTTCTGGTCGGAACATTTTATTATAAGAAAGAGGCTTACCCCGCGGCAATTAAAAGATTTCAGGGAGTGCTCCGGAGATTTCCGGAATTTAAACAAGAGGCAGGCGTCCTGTATCAGCTGGCAATGTCCTATAAAAAACTCGGCGAGAAAAATAAGGCAGAGGAATATTTTAAGCTCCTCATAGAGAAGCATCCTAAAAACAGTCTCATCCCTCAGGCAAGGAAAGAACTGCTATCCATCAAAAAGTGAAGCGTAAAGCGTTAAGCGTAATGAATATGCCTCCCCAGCCCCCCCTTGATAAGGGGGGGATTACAGAGGGGGTGGGCGCAGCGCGCAGCACACCTGTTTACTACCCAGTATTTCTGAATCTTAACGGCAGAAAATGCGTCATTGCCGGCGGGGGCAAGGTAGCGGAAAGGAAGGCGCTGTCTCTGCTCAGGTCTGGCGCGGAGATAACCGTAATAAGCCCTGAATGCACGGAGAGGCTAAAGAAGGAGCATCTGCGAGGCCGCATAAAATATATCCCCCGAAGGTATAAAAAGGGCGACCTGAAAAACGCATTTCTCGTCATCGCTGCTACAGACTCTAATGAAACAAACAGGAAAATCTCAGAAGACGCCCTGCATCTTGTAAATGTTGTTGACATGCCTTCGCTCTGCAATTTTATAGTGCCCTCTGTCGTAAGGCGCGGCCCCTTAACGATTGCTGTCTCAACCTCAGGCATAAGCCCTTCAATGGCAAAGAATATCAGGAAAGAGCTTGAAGGACTCTACGGACGAGAATTCGCAGGACATCTGAACTACATTAAAAAAATGCGCGTAAAGGCTTTATCCGGGATTAAGAACGACAAAGAAAGGATAAAATTTTTGAGAGGACTATCATTGAACGCATGGGAAAAACTGCGCCCACCCAAAAAATGAATTTGCCAGGACATGTAAAAAATCACGCTCTGCTTATAAACTCCCTGAGCCATTTGCTCCTTGAAGGGTGCCTCAGTTTTCGGATTGCGCCTACCTCTATCTGCCTTATCCTCTCCCGCGTAACTTCAAATTTTTTTCCGACCTCGTCAAGCGTTTGAGGCGCGGCGTCATCCCCTATGCCAAATCTTTTCCTTAAAATCATCTGTTCCTTTGAATTGAGGGTGCAGAGCATTTTCTCTATCTGAGCCTTCAGGTCATTCTGTATTGCAGCGTCAAGGGGAGACAGAGCGGCCTTGTCCTCAATAAAATCACTGAGGTGGCTTTCTTCATCGTCTCCTATGGGGGTTTCAAGCGATACAGGCTCTCTTGACACCTTTAATATGCCCCTGACTTTTTCCACCGGCAGCTCAATCTTATAAGCAATTTCCTCTGCAAGAGGTTCTCTCCCAAGCTCCTGCACAAGCTCTCTTGTTGCCTTTATTATGCGGTTTATGGCCTCAACCATATGAACGGGAATTCTTATTGTCTTTGACTGGTCTGCAATAGCCCTGGTAACCGCCTGTCTTATCCACCAGGTCGCATAAGTGCTGAATTTATACCCCCTCCGGTATTCAAACTTATCACACGCCCTCATCAGGCCTATATTGCCTTCCTCTATCAGGTCGGAAAAACTCAACCCCTTCCCCATGTATTTTTTTGCTATGCTGATAACAAGTCTCAGGTTCGCCTCTATAAGCGCTCTCTTCGCTTCAAGAACTTCACACTCATCTTCTGTAAGAAGTTTCATTGTCTTTTTTGTTGCTTCTGCTTTAATGCCAAGCGCATCCTCTTTTTTTGCCAGCTCTTCCCGGCATTCATTGTAGGCGTTAATCAGAGCGCCTGCGCCGCCCTTCAGGTTTTTCTTCACCTTTATATCTTTGCCTGCATCAGCATTAATGCCGTTCTGCCTGAGCTTTCTTCTGATAGCCGAGAGCTTTCTGTATGTTTCATCAATGCCTGAAATTGCATTTTTTATTTCCTCGGAAAAAACAGCCACCGCACCCTCTTTTAACCGCAGCTTATCTATATTGTCCAGTATTTTAGCCGTATTATCCCCAAGCATACGAATTGCTTTTTCCCCTCCCGAACTGCCTTCACCAGCAAGCCTTTTAAGATATAGCTCTCTCTTTTCATACAGTTTCTTTATCTGAGCCGTTATATCAAAGAATCTCTTTCTTTCAACAAAGAGGTCTTCCTCAAATACATTCTCGCCATTCTGTGCTATCTCTGCTATCGGAGCGCTGCCTTTTTCAATCAGCTCTCCCAGAGCGATTAGTTTGCTGACTGCAAACGGGACGGCAAAAATAACCTCCGCTATTTTCCTTCTGCCGCTTTCAATCCTTTTCGCTATCTCAACTTCCCCCGCTTTTGTGAGAAGGGGAACACTGCTCATCTCTTTTAAATATATCTTGACAGGGTCATGCTCCGTATCCTCAAGAAGAGGCTTCTCTGTCAACTCTTCTACAAACTCCTCTTCCAGAGCCTCCCCCAGCAAAGGCAGCCCCTCTCTGTCTTCATCTCCGTCAAAAGGCTCAGTCCTTTCTCTCATCCGTTCTCCTCTCTATGCGGATTTTTTATTTCTTGTTTTTCTATTAATAGGGCGCGTAAAAGTTTTTGATCCCCTATCTTTTGCGCCTCTCTTATCCTCTCCTCCAAGGCGCAATATGTTACGCCTCTCATACAATCCCTGATATTCTTATCAACATATTCAAGATCAAATCCGGGATTAAGCGAAAGCCTTGTGATAAGCGCCTTTCCTTCATCATTTAGAATACCGAGCATCGTATTCATATTCAACCTTTCGCCTAACGGTTTAATTTCCTGAAAAATCTGTCTTACTATGGGATTGCGGACTCTGTCAATGTTGAGATTAGCAAAAATATGCGGCGCCCTATCGGGAAATGCTACTATGGCGCTAAGAAGCAAAACTTCTTCATCGTAGAAAAAACCGGCAGTTTTTGAGACGCCGGCTGCTTTAGCTGTGCCTGCTCTTTGTTCATACCTTTTAGTCTCCCCTCTGAGAACAGCTTCCCTTATCCCTGACTTTTCCGCTAATTCCTTGAACAACTCTTCTCTCAGGATTAAATCCTTTGCATTGTCTATTATCCCGATAGCTGTCCTGACATTGTCTGACTTATCTCCCTTCAATCTAAGAATAAAATCTACCATGGACTCTGTCTTTGACAGTTTAATCTGGAAGGCTCGGCTTCCGTTTTCCCTGAGAAAACTGTCAGGGTCGTCTCCCTCGGGAAGAAGCAATACCTTGCTCGTAAATCCATGCTCATAGAGAATTGACAGCGACCTCTTCGCAGCGGCAATGCCTGCCGCATCGCTGTCAAAGACTATAAGAACTTTTTTTGTAAACCTTCCAAGTTTTTTGAGATGTCCTGCTGTCAGCGCAGTGCCCAGAGGAGCAGCCACATTTAGGAAGCCATGCTGGCAGCACATGATTACATCAAGATACCCCTCTACAATCATGACATAACCCTTTTTCCTTATCTCATCCTTTGCGGCATTAAGCCCGTAAAGGGTTTCACCCTTTTTAAACAGTAAAGTCTCAGGAGAATTGAGATACTTAGGCATTGAGTCGTCAACAGCCCTTCCGCCAAAAGCGACAGCATCCCCTTGTATATTGAATATCGGAAACATAATCCTGTTTTTGAAAACATCATGCAGCCCGCTTTCTCCGGTGAAGACAAGCCCTGATTGTGTGATGAGAGAATCATCAAACCCATTGGCCTTCAGGTGGTCATAAAGAACCTTTCTCCCCCTGTCCGCATACCCGAGAGAGAATGCCTCAACCATTTCCAGACTTACCCCCCTATTGTCAAGATACGCAATAGCTGTTTTTGATTTTTTTAGATTCCCTGTAAATGTATTCAATGCCTCTTTCTGAATAACATAAAGCCTTTCTTTTCTTTCAGTCAGACTGTCGTCAAACCTGAAGCCCGAAAGCTGCACGCCAGCCTTTTTGGCAAGCATCTTGAGCGCCTCCTGAAAATTAAGGTTTTCATATTTCATTACAAAACCGAATATGTCTCCTCCTGCTCCGCACCCGAAACAATGAAATATCTGTTTGCTCTGGCTTACCATAAATGACGGGGTTTTTTCTGCATGGAAGGGGCAGGCTGCCCTATAGTTCTGTCCTGCCTTTTTGAGTTCTATATAATCCGAAACCAGTTCTACTATATCTATGCGCGACTTTATGTCATCAAGGATTCTGTCTGTTTTCATATCTTTTACAGTGAATAGAGCAGTAGAGCAACAGAGCAGTAGGAAGATACAACTGCAAAAACTTTTTCTTTATCTCCTGCTCTACTGGACTGCTGCTCTTATCTCTCTGTTCATTGCTAATTCCTGTTGACTCTTTTGAAACCGGAACACTCAAGAATCTCAAACGATAAGTCTTTGAATAATTTATCCAGAAGCAGGTTCAGCCCGAGATTGTCGCTTGCGATATGTCCCGCAATAACAACATTGAGATGGTTTTTCTCAGCTTCTTTGCGGTGTTCTTCGCTGAGATGCATAGCAACTATTGTGTTTACCCCGCCTGCTGTCAGACTTTCAAATATCTCCTTTGAGCCCTCTGTGCCGCCTGTCATATCAACAAATATCCTGCCGGCGCTTCTGTTTTTAGGGCCGATTAATATCTTCGGGCCTGCGCCGTTAAAGCTGGCCGTTCTGTATTCAGGTATGCCTTTCAATGCCTCCAGCACATCGGAAACCCTGTAAGGTTTCTTTTCATCAAAAAGCCTCTGCAGATAAGTTGCAACCATATTATCGGCAGGTGTATGAAGACAGATAAATGGAATGCCCAAAAGCCTTGCAGCATCAACCGCCCTTGTGTGATTAACAGGCATAAGTCTTCTCTCAACCTCTTTTATCCTGCCTTCCATAAGGTCTTCGGCTACATTTATGGGCACCCCGAATCTATGCAATATGTCTGACTGCATCTGCATAACACCATAGAGATTTGCGTAGGCCCGGCCCTCGGGATGATGAGAGATTAGCAGGTCTATGCTCTTCCCTTTTGCCTTCAGGTTTTCGGCAAGCAATAACTCGCCAACCTCTATATCTATTCCGACAAGGGCGGATTTTATCTTTTCTTCGCCGGAGCCGTTTAATATCCTTGAATCAGAATACGGGTTTTCAAGCGTCTCGCTGTCAAAAAATTCTTTTTCGTCCTCCTTGAGTTTCTCAAAATCTTTTTTCCTGACGTCAAGTTCTTTCAGAACAGCGTCTTTCCCGCGGGGGTCATTCTCAATGCCCGCGGCTACAGCCTTTTTGTAGAGTTCTTTAATGGTCATCTGGAATCCTTTTTATCGGAGATTTAATGGTTTATTCTATTTGTTGTCTTTTCTGTTTGTCAATTGCTTTCGCTATCATATAAATAAAAAACTTCAAAATTTATTTTATGCTACCACCGGCAGGGATAAGTATGCTATATTATATCGTAATGCGTAAATACATATTTTTTATTTTTATATTCATTGCCGCATCTATGCTGAATGTGCCGCTGTCATACGGCAGCAGCAATGCCGACCATGACTGCACAAAATGCCATAAGCTGTCCTTAGACGAAGCGCAAAATATAGTTCAGGGAGGCATACCTGCTTCCAGGGTTCTTGAAATAAACCCGGGCGCTGTCAAAGGCGTATGGGAGGTCGTATTTGAAGTAAGAGGGCAGAAGGGAATAGTCTATATAGGCCTTTCAAAAGAACTTCTCATCTCAGGCGAAATGTTTGACCTCAAGGCAAAGAGAAATCTCACGGGCGAAAGACTTGCCAATCTCAATAGGATAGATATATCGAAGATACCTCTTGACGGCGCCTTAGTAATGGGCGACAAAAACGCGCCAAAGAAGGTTATTGTCTTTACAGACCCCGAGTGACCCTTCTGCGGAAAACTTCATCTGGAGATGAAGAAGGTTCTGGAAAAAAGAAAAGATATAGCCTTTTATCTCAAGCTGTTCCCTCTGGTAAAGATACATCCGAAGGCTTATGAAAAATCGATGACAATAGCATGCAAAAAGTCATTAGCGCTTCTTGAAGACAACTTCGCCGGCAAAAAACTTCCTCCTCCTGAATGCAAAACCAAAGAGATAGATGAAAACCTAAAACTTGGGGAAAGTCTCGGTATCACAGGCACTCCTGCAATTATATTCCCTGACGGAAGCATCGCTCCCGGGGTAATGGCTGCCGAAGCCTTAATCTCGCGGATTGACAGAAAACCTTAAGCTGCCTGATTCTAACCCTGTCGCGTGAATAATGGTGCCGGTGGAGAGACTTGAACTCTCACGGGGTCGCCCCCACCGGATTTTGAGTCCGGCGCGTCTGCCAGTTCCACCACACCGGCTACTGTTGATTTTAAATGTTTGTTGCAGATAAGGTCAAACATTCATATTTCCGACTGCAGCAAAATTACAGCAGACCCTTGTAAAAGACTTAACAGCGGCTCTTTCCTAAAGATTCTTTATTGAACTTACCGGCGAATAAAAACCGTTTGCAATCATCTGATTTAATATTACATCTGCCTCTTGGCTGCTTATAACTTTCTTTTTAACTGCCTTTATAATAATGCCTATTGTTCCTGCCAGTTTCACGCCCAGTAAATCTGCCTCTCTCCTTGCCGCCCTGTCATCACAGGCAAATACATAACCCCTTGTCTTTGCCGCTGCAATGCTGGACGCCTCGCCGAAACCGAGAGATACGGAAAGCATATAGAACAAAGCCTTTTCTTTTTCACTTTTCAATGCTATCTCCTTAAGCCAGCCCTCTTTTATAGCTTCGTTAACTCTCACAAGGTTATTATGGCCTCCGAGTATCCCTCTCAGATTTTCGGCCGCCACAAAATTAGTCATATACGAAGAATTTGAGTAGAGTTTTTTGATGATATGCAAGGAATCTGAGAGTGCGAAATTGCTCAGCACACAGCAGTCGAATAAAAGCTCAGGCATTTACAGCATCCTGTAAAATCTCAGGCTGCTTTTGCAGCATTATGCGTATGCTGCGTTTCATCAAATAGAGCCGCGCGCTCACAACATCAATGCCCAGCACTTCAGATAGTTTGCCGAGGCTTATCAGCCCCTCTCTATATGCTTCAAGGGCAATAGATTGTCTGTGCTCAAGAACATCTCTTCCATAAGTAACGTCAAGAGCTTCCCTTATAAGCCCGCCGAGAGTGCTTCCTTCTTTTCTTGCATATGACTTGAGCTGCCTGTGCTGCTCATCAGTAAGCATTATATTGGTCCTCTTCATCCCCGCCTCCATATGTGTAACTATATGTGTAATACTAACATTGCCAAACATGGAGCGTCAAGAAAGATAACGGCAGTGTCAATTTTTTAATAAGTGATTGTGATTGTAGAGGGTATTCAGGTAAACTTTAGGCAGGAGGTGATTGAGATGAAAACAGTCACAGCAATTAATCTGGCAATTCAAAAGACATTATTAATTTAACCTTCACTCGCCTCAAAACTTCCAATCTTCCTGAGCCTTTTATACCTTTCATCTACAAGCTTCCCGCCGCTCTTGCTGCCAAGCTCTTCTATTGACTGCATTATTATCTCGGAAATACTTTTCGCAACTGCCTCCGGGTTTCTGTGGGCGCCTCCAAGCGGCTCGGGTATTATCCCGTCAATTATCTTAAACCCGAGGATGTCCTTGGCAGTAAGCCTGAGCGCATCCGCAGCCTTTGAAAACTCATCGGAAGTAAGTTCTCCGTCTTTTTTCCATAATATTGCAGCGCAGCCTTCAGGTGATATGACAGAATAAACAGAGTGCTCAAGCATATAAATCCTGTCTGCAACTCCCAATGCAAGCGCCCCGCCGCTTCCGCCCTCGCCTATGACAATAGAAATTATAGGAGTCTTTATTTTTGACATCTCCATGAGATTTGTTGCTATCGCCTCTGACTGGCCTCTCTCTTCAGCGCCTATGCCGGGATAAGCGCCCGGCGTGTCAATAAGCGTGATTATAGGTTTCTTGAATCTCTCTGCAAGTTTCATAAGCCTCAGAGCCTTTCTATAGCCCTCCGGCTGAGGCTGCCCGAAGTTTCTGTATATTCTTTCCTTTGTCCCTCTTCCCTTCTGGTGGCCTATAATCATTACATGCACGCCGTTTACAGTCGCAAAACCTCCGACTATCGCAGAGTCATCAGAAAACCTCCTGTCGCCGTGAAGCTCCATAAAATCTTCTGAAAGCATGTCTATGTAATCAAGGGTATACGGCCTGTCAGGATGCCTTGCAAGAAGCGTTTTCTGCCACGGGGTGAGATTGGAAAAGATTTCAGAGCGGAGTTCCTTCGCCTTTTTCTCAAGTTTTTTTACTACCGAGCCTATATCCATGTCTTTCCTGTTAGAAAGACGTTTAAGCTCTTCTATTTTAAGCTCAAGCTCTTCTATGGGTTTTTCAAACTCAAGATAATATCTCATAAATACAGTAGACAGTAGACAGTAGTCAGTAGACAGGTCTTTTCCTGAATTCTGTCTACTATATACTGTTTACTATTCTCACGGCTCCTTTCCCAAGTATCCCTTCAAGCCTGCCTATTATCATGCTGCTTATATCTATCTGAAACCCTGTGGCAATAAACACCTCAGAGTCAGGTAAATCCATTTTGAGATTTAAAGGGCATTCTCCCGGACTGTCTGACAGCGTCTTCCTCAGATTTTTTAGGCTCAGGCCGTCAGCAATAGGATATTTTATACTAATCTCGCATTTTAAGCCATTTCTGGAACCAAAACCGTTTATCTCTGCTATCTTATTTGAGATAAGTTTTGTGCCCTTTTCTGTTTTATCAACTATCCCCTTCACAATAACCAGCGCATCTTTCTTAAGCAGCTCCCTATTGTTTTTAAAGAGTTCCGGGAATGCAATAGCCTCAACGCTTCCTTCCTCATCTTCAAGAGTGAAGTATGCCATTGTTTCTGACGTCCCGCGCCTCTGGATTTTTTTTATGCTGCTTATAACGCCTGCAACCTGAACTTCGTCCCTGTCAGTAATGCCGTCAAGCTCAGAGGTCCGTTTTATGCGCATCGCTGACAATTTGCGCCTGTGCTTAATAACGGGATGCCCTGTAACGTAAAAACCGAGAGCCTCTTTTTCACAGCTGAGAGTCTTCATTTCATCCCATTCTTTAATCGTTTTCGCATCTTCCTGTGAGCCGAAAATGTTCTGCTGCCCCAGAAGACTTCGGCCGCGAGAACCGTTAAGGGAATCCTGCACCAGCGACATAGCCTTTGCTCTCGTTAAACCAAGCGAGTCAAAGGCCCCCGCCTTTATGAGGTTTTCAATAACCTTTTTATTTACCTTTCTTGTATCCACTCTTGTATCCACTCTCTGAATAAAGTCCTCTGTTGAAGAAAAACTCCCGTCTTTTTCTCTTGAATCAAGGATTGCTTCTATGGCTGAAGCCCCAACGCCTTTAACCGCCTCAAGCCCGAATCTAATAGAACTGCCTACGACTTTGAATTCCCTCCCGCTTTCATTTATATCAGGAGGAAGCATTTTTATAGACATATTCCTGCACTCGGCAATCAGATGAACTACTTTATTCGTATCACCCATATCAGCGCTCAGTGTCGCCGCCATGAACTCAACGGGATAATGCGCCTTAAGATATGCAGTGTGGTATGAGAGATATGCGTAAGCAGCCGAATGAGATTTATTGAAGCCGTACTCCGCAAACAAAGACATAAGGTCAAACAGCCTTGCAGCCTTTTTCTCCGACAGCTTGTTTGCAACCGCTCCCTTAATAAACGCCTCTTTGAGTTTTTCCATCTCCTCCGGTTTTTTCTTGCCCATGGCTTTTCTAAGTATATCCGCCTGCCCCATGGTAAAGTTCGCAAGTTTATTTGCAATCTGCATCACCTGTTCCTGATAAAGAATTACGCCGTAGGTCTCATCAAGTATTTCCTTGAGCTGGGGGAGTTCATATTTAACAGCCGTATTTCCCCTTTTCCTCTTGATGAAATCATCTATCATGCCGCTTCCTATCGGGCCCGGCCTGTAAAGCGCAACGAGCGCTATAAGGTCTTCAAATCTGTTCGGCTGCATCTTAACAAGTATCTCCCTCATGCCGGAGCTCTCAAGCTGGAATATGCCGGTTGTCTGCCCCGAACACAGAAGACTATACGTTTTAGTGTCATCCAGAGGCGCATTCCTGAGAGACAACTCCGTTCCTGAATCCTTTATATGGCGCAGCGTTTTGTCTATTACAGTCAGGGTTTTAAGCCCGAGGAAATCAAACTTCAGGAGTCCGATGCTTTCAATAGTTCCCATGTCAAACTGTGTTGTTACAGTTCCATCGGAGGGATTTTTATACAGCGGCGTAAAATCTGTAAGCGGTTTTGGTGATATTACAATCCCTGCTGCATGGGTTGATGCGTGCCTGCACAGCCCCTCAAGCCTCTTTGCTATGTCAATGAGTTCTTTTACGCGCGGATTGCTTTCATAAAGCTCTTGCAGCTGCGGCTCTGCCCGCAAAGCATCGTCAATAGTAATATTCAGGGTATTAGGCACAAGTTTTGCAATTTTATCAACCTCGGCATAGGGGATATCAAGCGCCCGCCCAACGTCTCTTATGGCCGCCTTTGCAGCCATGGTGCCGAATGTTATTATCTGGGATACATAGTCCTTGCCGTATTTCTCAGACACATACGAAATTACTTCTGCCCTTCTGTCCCTGCAAAAATCAACATCTATATCCGGCATGCTTATTCTCTCAGGGTTAAGGAATCTCTCAAATAAAAGTCCGTATTTAAGCGGGTCTAATTCCGTAATGTCAAGACAATAGGAAATAAGGCTTCCCGCTGCTGACCCTCTGCCCGGGCCGACAGGTATCCCCTTTCCCCTCGCATGAGTTATAAAATCCCATACTATAAGAAAATAAGAGGAGTAACCCATTTTTTTGATTATCTCTACCTCTTTTTTGAATCTTTCAATGTATATATCAGGCGGCTGGCTTCCGAATTTCTCGTGCAGGCCTTTTCTTGCAAGTTCTTCAAGAAAGGAATCAGGCGAGAGGCCGCTTTCAATCTTATATGTCGGCAGGAAGGATTTGCCGGTTGTAAAATCCACATTGCACCTTTCTGCAATTGCCCTGCTGTTCAGAACAGCCTCCGGCGCCTCTTTAAAAAATGTCTTCATCTCATCCGGAGATTTGAAGTAAAAGCCTTCAGAATTGAATTTCAGCCTGCTGCTGTCGGCAACCGTTTTCCCGGTCTGTATGCAGAGCAGTATATCGTGCGCCTTTGCATCCTCTTTTCTCAGGTAATGGCAGTCATTCGTGGCAACAATTCCTATATGAAGCTCTTTTGCAAGGGCAATGAGTTTATCGTTAAGATTGTTCTGCTCCGAGAGGTCATTATTCTGTATCTCTATATAAAAGTTCTCCGGCCCGAGTATGTGTTTATACTCAAGCGCAATTTCTCTCGCCTTATCCAAAAGCCCTCTCTGAAGATAATAAGGCACCTCGCCTTTAAGACAGGAGGTAAGGCCGATAAGCCCTCCGCTGTATTGTTCAAGGAGAGCTCTGTCAATGCGCGGCTTGTAGTAAAAACCCTCTGTGTAAGCCTTTGTCACAAGCATAACAAGATTTTTATATCCGTTATTATCTTTTGCAAGGAGTATAAGATGAAAAGATGATTCTGAAACATTATCCTTTTCTTTATCAAAGCGGCTTTTAGGAGCAATGTAAACTTCGCAGCCAATGATAGGTTTAATCCCGGCCTTTGAGACCTTTTTATAAAACTCAACGGCCCCAAAGAGATTCCCGTGGTCGGTGATGGCAAGGGCAGGCATTCTGTAAGAGGATGCAAGGGCAACCAGCTCGTTTATTTTGATTGCTCCGTCTAAGAGACTGTATTCTGTGTGGAGGTGCAAGGGGACATAGTCCGAATGTGAATGCATAGAAAATATTAACTATATGAAAGCAGGCAAGTCAACCTTATCAGAACCCTGTCAATGCGATGTGTTATTTCAGGCAATTAAAAATCAAGGGGGTGAGACCTTTTGATAAACTCCAGAAAGTTACCGAATTAGTGAGATAGAACAACAGTTTTCTTTTTAAACATTTTATTTCCTTCTCCTTTTGCCTGCAATGAGCGGCTAACGTTTCGGCATATCTGAAGTTGCGTAGCAATTTGGGTGGAGGCTTTTGTAAAAAGCCGTAACCAGATATGCCGTGTTAGCTGATGTATTCCTTTTCTTTTTTCCGACAGCAGTCGGAATTGTTTTAAAAAATTTTAAAATTTCTTTTTCCGTTTTGGGCAAGGGGCAGAGGGGTAGGGGTGAATGCCCAAAATCCAAAACTCCTTGTTTCTTTTAAAACAAACAGACAAAAAGGAAGGGGTTTAAGGGGAGGGAATTTTTGTCTGTTTGTTTTCTTTTACTAACCTACTCATTTTTATTTTTGGGGCTATCCCTAATTCAAAACATTTTCTTGCCCACGATTCTATCTTTTGTTTTAGAATTATAGAATTAATTTCAGATATCTTTTTTGGTAAGTTCTTATTTTGTATAACCAGCCAAATGCAATAATTTTTAAAATTAGCGTCTATCTTTTTTATATTTGCCTTCTTGCTTATTAGTTCCAGCGTATTATTCGCTTGATCGCAAACATAGCCTAATTTTTGGGCAGTTCCAAATTTAACTGCATAAACAGTTTCGTCTTTTTTTGAATCCCATGCCTCGATTAGTGTCCCAGTTTTAACTTTAATGATTGAAAAGTTTTTATCGGCATCTGTATATCCGTGCTCTTTTAGATTTTTATTAAAATTGCCCTCCGTGCTGGTAATTTCAAGTAAATCGCTTTCTACTTCTTCCATGTCAACACTGTCTATGTAATCATTTAGTTGATCCATATAATCTTCATTAAACTTCATCCATTTTCCCTGAGTCAGAAGTATATTTTGATCATCAATTATATAGTCAATCGATTCTTTTACTGTTTTTGAAAAAGGCTTTGCGTCTTCTTTTGCAATATGTACCCTGATATTTAGGATTTGCTCTTTTGGTATAGAGTGCGTTGAAATAAAAGAATTTAGTTTATCGATTGAAAGATCTTCAAATTCTTCTGAAACATAATTATTTAAAGAAAATTTATATTTTTCTTGCCCCGAGAAAATAAAATCAATTCCGATAAGTTCATGACTGCTAGAAGTAAAATCAGTACTATCTTTTGAAGCGATGATTTCTTCTACTAATTTATTTTCGTATCCCTCTGTTATAGGGGAGTTATCAAGGATGACGGTTCTTGGTAGTTTAAATAATTCGGGAGAATCGTAGACTTTAATTAGTGATTCTAAAAATTCTGGTAGTGCCTCTTTCCCAATTAATGGATTTAATAGAGCAGAAGAGCCAAATTTTCCAGACTTACCAAAAATTAATATAGAATCTTTAGAAATAGATGATTGTACATAATCAATAGATTCTCCGCTTTCAATATCCAATTGGCTATTTTTTGTATAACTTTTTATTTCTTTTTTCTTTCTTCCTGCAAATTTTTTTGACGATTTCTGTCTAATATCTTTTTGGTTCGCAATTCTTTTGGCAATATGAATGCCGAAATCATGATCGCAGAATTGTCGCAGATAAAAATGCGATTTTCCATAGCTTAATGCAAAACAATATTTTTCATTTTCCCAAATATAGGCACAAAAAAATATTTTATTCTCGGGCTTATCCTCAGCGAAGAATTCTTTGTATGTTGATGCCCATGGAATTTGAATCGGATCTATATCTTTAGAAAAATAAAAATCAGCTTTCCAACCATTTTGTTCACTGGAGTTAATATTTTTAAGCCCCAATAATTCAAATTTAACTTTTAAATCTGCGACTTTATCCATTGAAATTTTGAATATATTGAGTTTCATGTTCTTTAAGCAGTTACTTCATTTAATGTCGTTTTTAGTTCGAGACTATTAACAAATTTATCAATATTCGAAATTCTAACCTCCATTCCATCCTTTTTGATAAAATTAAAATAACGTTCAGTATCAATAAAAGATTTTGGCGAGATAAACACGGAATATGATTTCGTACCTCTTTTTACATATTCTTCAAGATGTCGATGTATAGAAAATGACTCTCTGATATGTTGTTGCGTTCCAGTCAGCAAAGTTACTTCGATCAAAACTGTGTCTTTTTCTTCCAAACATTCAATGTCGGGGCTACCGCCAGACGCAAAGCTTGTCGGCAGTCCTTCATCGTCGGATATGAAATTAGGTTTTACAATGACATCTGGTAATTTTTTGAGGATTGCCAAGGAAGTTAAAAACTCTAACCGTAAGGGCTGTTCAATAACTTTCAAAATATCATCGCTAGAAGATTTTTTCTGTGCCAAATTAAGAAGTTCGCTTTTAATTGATTCCCAATCGTAATGATTAACCCATTTTTCTAATTCTGCCTTTGTGGTTTTTGCAGGGGCTTTAAATACAGAAAGTGTTGAAATTAAATCGTGGTCAACTTGTCCGATATATTCAAAAAATTCTTTTTCCTTTTCAAATTCTTTATAGGAAATATAATTTTTCAAAATATAATCCACGGTTGTAGATTCCTTTGAGTTTATATCTATGAAACGACCACCGCCACGCAAAGAAAGTAAGCCAGTTAAGCGCATTTTTCGTATAAAATCGTCAGGATAATCACCGAGAATTGAATTATCATCTCTCTTTGTTTCGTTTAGCAATTCATAGCAAAGATCCAAAATCACTTCGTTGCTCGGCGTATAAGCATGTTTTTTGCGTAATTTTTTGATTTCTCGATATAAACTTTCGGCATTATCATTTTTCCAGCATAGCAACAATGGTATTTCCGATCTGGATATTCCAGCCCCCTTGTATGCGGGGTCATTGTTTAAAAGTTTTATGGTTTGTATAAGTAAAATAAGCGGAACATTTTTATTTAAAACACGACGAAACGGATTTTGGCGTTGATATTTTGCAAAAGCGTTAGCAAAAACCATTAGCTCATTTTCTGGCTTTTCTTTGTCTAATAACATTTTTCCGCCTTCGGAAAATTTTATTTCTTCATTTTGCCAATACCAAACAAAGCCAAGTTCTTTGGCAATTTTAAACCAAGTATCGAATCTTGATGGCCATCCTTTCTCAAATCCTGCTTCTTTGTGGCTTTGAGGGTTGTCGGAAAATACCTTTTTGGTTTCAGTTTCGCTTAATTCAATCTCATTCTTCCATTTATCTTTTATGGCCGAAGATACTTTCATTGGCTGATATAATCCTTTTTGAATTAAGGATTTGGCAACTTTATCAATAATTTCATTTGTTAAAATTTCGCTGTCGTATTCCGCAAGCACGGTTAGAAAATCCTTCAAACGTTCAGGATTCCTCATTGTTGTCGTGAATAGCAATGGTTTGTATTCAGGTTGTCGTTTATTCATAAATTTAATAGTTAGTAATCAAAACTTCTTTAATTATCTTTTTGCCGTTGTTATGATAATTAATGTAGTTGCTTTCAATTTTGTGTACCTTGTATTTTTTAATCCATTCTAATAATAAGTCATTTTTGCTTCCATTATAGTGAGTAACATTTGATAGGGCAAATTTAACGCCTTTTTTGTCTAAGACATCGATCATTTTTAATAAATCAGCTTCTAATTCTTTGTTCCATAATTTATTATATTCGCTTGCGGATATTAAGTATGGAGGGTCTAAATATACAAAATCATTTTTTGAATATTTTTTGTTAGAAAAAAACTTTTTGAAATCTTTTGAGGTTATAGATATTTTTTTATCATGTACAAAATCAAAGTAGCCGTTTAAGGCGTTAACTACATTCTTATTAAAATCAACATTACCAACAGGTAAATTAAATTTGCCTCCGCCATTAAACCTTAACATTCTATTAAATCCATAAATAAGCAGGATGTATAAAATCAGGGGGTCGTTTTTTTGATAATTATTTACGCTCATTCTTAATTTATCGTATCCTTCCTTATTGAATCTTGCGTAATAGGTTTTTTTAAACTCCCTTTTTAATGAATTGGGAACAATGTCTTTTTTATATGATTGGGAAAATTTATATTTGCGGATTATTTTTTCGGCATCTTTGAAAAACTTTTCTGGATTTTTTGAACTGGCGATTAAAAGTTTTTGAATATTTATCAAATGCTTGTCTATATCATTGAGAAAATATTTTTTTGCTTCAATATTCAAAAATACCGTGCCTCCGCCGACAAAGGGTTCGTAAAAATTATTTATTTCTCTAGGAAATAAATTTACCAGTTGTTTCATCAGTTTGTATTTATCCCCGACGTAAAACAATGGGGATCTTCTTATTTTGGTAGTCATATCTTTGATTTTGTTACGAACAGGTATTCCTTATGATTGTTGAAATTAGTATTGCCTGCATTAAAATGTCTGTAATTCTTTTCAAAAACTTTGGTTGGACCTTTTTTCTTTAAAATTTGTTCAATTTCTTGGAGTGTGATTTTATTTCTTGAGGAATTACTTTTTGAATCGTAGGTGTTATTATATGAAACAACCAAATATTTAGCGTCAAGGTCTCTAACGAGTTCCGCAAATTTATCCTTGGCATTAGCTCGGCAGTAGTCGCTCATATTTTCTGGGTCTGGTTTTAATGCAACTCCGTGAAGCTTTGGTTTATCCCACTTAGTTAATGTTTCAAGCACATGGTAAAATCTGCTGTATTGTCTTGAGTTGTAGGGTGGATCAATGTAAACCACATCGGCACTTATTTTTTTTGCAAGATTGTTTGTGTCTTCTTGAAAAATTGTTATTTCTTGCGTATCTATCGGATCAATCGGTTTCATAAAAAAGCTGTCATTTACAAACTCCTTTTTGAAATAAGCGTCAAAATGTCCAACTGTGTTAGCGATTTTATCGGCGGTATAAAGCAACGAGGCGGTCAATATATAATATTCTCTCTCGGTTAAGTTTTTCCTATTTTCCTCTATATTTTCACGAATAAAACCGATGATTTTCGCTGAATTTTTACTGAAAAATTTACCGCCGAAATTTTTAGAAAAATAATTTTCTTCTAAATCATCACCAGAAATATTATTATAACTCTTAATAATACTATCTATTTTGGTTTTATCCCATGCCGCTTTTCCAAAAAAAGCCCGATATATTGCGTAATTTGAATGCAGAAAATCATTTAATAAAACTTTTTCAAAGTGTTTTGTTGCAACAGCGGATACAACACCCGTTCCTGCAAAAATATCTGCAAAAGAATCGCCACTACATTCTTTATTTATTATAGAAAAAATCCATTCAATCAGTTTGTGTTTGTTGCCAATATATCTTCGATTATGTAATTGAATATGGTTTTCTTTTACTTGAGGGATATAAAAATAATTTTCTTGAATTTTTTCGGCGGTTATTTCATAGGATGGTCGTTCAATTTCAAGCATAGCAAAAAGAGTGCCTTGTATTCCGTCCGCAACATAATCAATACTTGCTTTTCTATTGTTTAATTTCTCGTAGAAACTGCAATGATTGTTTTGAGAAATAATAATAAAATCAATAACTGGTATTCCCATTATCTCGCCAGCCTGTACGATTTTTTCAATAATTTGGTTGTCTTTTTCGCTTGGTGAAGAATCGCCCGAAGGGTGATTGTGAACCAAAATGACGCTGGCGGCGTTTAATTCGGTTGCTGGATAAAAAATTTCTCTCGGATGTAGCAACGCTTTATCCAAAAGACCGACACTTACAACTTCTTTTTTCAACAAAGCATTTCTTGCATTTAAATAAAGGCAAACCAAATGTTCTTTTTTCTTATCTCTTAAATCGTAAGTTAGAGATAAAACATCTTGAGAATTTTTTATAATAATTTCGTTGGTTTTGTTTTCATCGTAAAACCTTTTGACTAATGATATTGCAGACGCTATTTGGAGGGCTTTTGCTTGCCCAATTCCCGTAATTTCCAAAAGATCATCAACGGTTATGTTCAAAAAGTTTTTACCAAATTTTTTAATGACATTTTCAGAAAGCTGTCTAACATTTTTCCCCTTAATTCCACTACCTAAAAGAATTGCCAAAAGATCACTTTTTGAAAGTGCGTCAGCCCCTTTTTTTAGAAACCTTTCTCTTGGGCGATCGATTTTTGGTATATCCTTAATTTTTGGCATAAATTATTTCCAAGTTAGCTAGTGTTATTGTATTCGTTTTCCCCTTATAAATAAATCGTTTTCGTAGCGGAGCGGAGAAAACACCTTATACCCCTTTCTAATAAATAAAAAACAAATTTATTCCCCTTTTTAAAAAGCCTGTCAAAATTCCTTATAAAAAAGAAAAATATTTTTTGAATTGCGTATAACTACTTCATAGACGACTTATGTCGCTTTTTGTCCCGATTTGGGATCTTAGACGACATATGGCGGATATGCTGATTCTGGCAGATACCCGCTTCCCTTCCTTTTTATTGCCAATAAATGTCAATCATCACCTCCCTTTGCGATACTTAAGCTGTCTAACGGACTCTGTATTTTACTAAGACTCTTTGTGCTTACATGAGTATAAATCTCCGTTGTCTTGCTATGGGCATGGCCTAAAAGTTCCTGAATATAACGTAAATCTGTGCCTCCTTCAAGAAGATGTGTAGCGAAGCTGTGGCGTAGTGTATGCACTGATATGTCTTTACGGATGCCTGCTTGTCTACATGCATGCTCCAGAATATGTTGAACTGTTCGCGTTGAAATATATCTCTCCTTTTTTGCACCTTCAAAGAGCCACTTATCAGGCTTATAATCTCTCCAGTATTTTCTTAGTATTTCTAAAGCCATCTCAGAAAGCAAAGTGTATCTATCCTTCCTGCCTTTTGCACCTTTAATACGAATCAGCATTCTTTTGCTGTCAATGTCTTCTGGTTTCAATTTTACCACTTCTCCAACCCTCAATCCAGCAGAATATACGAGCATCAGGATTGCTTTATGCTTTAGATTATCCACAGACGAGAGGATTTTTGCAACTTCTTCTTTACTCAGAACGACCGGCAGTTTTTTGTCCTTGCGGGGTCTTTTGACTTCATACACGAACTTCTTTTTCAGCATCGTGCCGTAGTAGAATTTTAAAGCATTAATTGCCTGATTCAATGTTGATGTTGCTGACTGTCTTTCTTCAGCAAGGTGAAGGAGATAATCCTTTATATCGCTGTCATTAATGCCTGATGGTTCTTTACGTATGAAACTTAAGAAATCTCTGTTGTAATAGAGATAGCCTTTGACAGTCCTGTAACTGTATTTTCTGGAGAGGAGTTCTCTGCGAAGGTTTTCCAATGTCGGGGACAGTCCCGATTCTACGACTCCGCTTCGCTTTGTCCGTAAATCTGGGACAGTCCCCTGCAATGCGGGGTCTATATGGATATCTTCACCTTCGAAGACTTCTAAAATCTTTTCCAGTGTTCCATCTGAATTCGGAAAGCTCCAGTGTTTTTCTTCTGGATGCCATCTGTGGCCTGGAATCGTTTTGATCTTTTCAACGAATTCAGGATCATAGCGGAATGCCACTGTTATATTAGAGGAATCTTTACTTACTGTTATTATCCCATTATTGACTCGCAGTCTCAGAGAAATCTTGTGATATTTTTATCAATTGGCGGTTTTATTGTCAAGGAAAATATTAGATTATGTGCTTATCTATAATTGCTCAGCACCCATTATCTTTACAATAACTCGTTATTGCGATTATAATTAAAAAATGAGAAAGAAAGTATTCGTCGGCGTAATTGTACTGCTGTCAGGATTCCTTCTCGGAGGGATTTCATTTTATATCCTCGGCAGGATTGCCCCGAGCGGCTCGGGGCTGTCTTCAACAGCATCACCGAGAGTGCCGAGCCAGATAATAGAGACTTCAAAGGCCTTCTCCGAGATAGCAAAAACCATCTCTCCTGTCGTTGTGAATATCTCAACAACAAAGATTGTTAAGAGAGAGGCGCCCTCTTTTTTTGACGACCCGTTTTTTAATTTCTTTGGCCCGTCTAATGATTTTAGTTTCCCCAAAAAATGGAAAGAGCAGAGTTTGGGCTCAGGGGTTATTGTCTCAAGCGACGGCTATATAATAACAAACGACCATGTTATTGAGCAGGCTGAAGAGATAAAGGTGACACTTTATGACAAAAAAAGTTTTAAGGGGAAAATTGTCGGCTCTGACCCGAAAACAGACATAGCAGTAATAAAGATTAATGCCGACAGCCTGCCGACAGCCGCATGGGCAGACTCAGATAAACTGCAGGTCGGAGAATTCGTCCTTGCCATCGGCAATTCATTCGGTCTAAGCCATACAGTAACAATGGGGATAATAAGCGCCATGGGAAGGGTAAGTGTGGGCATCACAGATTACGAAGACTTCATACAGACAGATGCGGCTATTAATCCGGGCAATTCCGGCGGCCCCCTCGTAAATATTAAGGGAGAAGTCATCGGCATAAATACCGCAATATTTTCAAAGACAGGGGGGTATCAGGGCATAGGGTTTGCAGTGCCGAGCAATCTTGTGCGCTCTGTGATGGAAGACCTTATAAAATACGGCAAGAAAACAAGAGGCTGGCTCGGAGTCTCAATACAGAGATTAACCCCGGAGCTTGCCGAGAAATTCGGAATCAAGGATTCAAACGGAGCGCTTGTGGGCGACATCGTAAAAG
>Ga0210047_1000062_pt1 | contig 38747 bp, 42 predicted proteins | sample CryGeyCG2014_300_3_FD_185453 | JGI IMG/M metagenome (GOLD analysis project Ga0210047, IMG submission 185453) | Groundwater microbial communities from aquifer - Crystal Geyser CG01_land_8/20/14_3.00 (SPAdes) (version 2) | ecosystem: Environmental > Aquatic > Deep subsurface > Groundwater | place...
ACACGCGTGAGCAGGGACATCCCGTCTGCATCAACCTCGACAAGTTCGTCCAACGCTCGGCGGGCGTCTTCGGCGCGACCGGCACGGGCAAATCCTTCCTGGCGCGCATCGTCCTGGCCGGGTTGGTACACGCTAACAAGGCCTCGGTGCTGGTCTTCGACATGCACAACGAGTACGGCTTTGACGACACGGCTTCGGACACCGGCCTGCGCGTCACCGGGCTGAAGACGAAGTTCGCCAGCCGCGTGCGGGTGGTGGGACTGGGCGCGGGCGCGCAAATCCGCAACAACACGCCGGACTTCAACCTGGAAATCGCCATGCCCGACATTGCCCCGGCGGACATCGAGCTGCTGACGCGCGAGCTGAATCTCAAGGAGACCACGCCCACCACGCTGGAGGCGCTGGTCGCCACCTTCGGCCCGCGCAACTGGTTCGCCGCCTTCCGCGAGATGGAGAACGGCGCGGTCATCGAGACCGAGGATGGGAAGAAAGTCCCGGCCCCGCACAGCGTCGCTTTTTGGGCGCGGCAGGCCGGGGTCAACGAGATGGCCGCCGAGGGCCTGCATTCCAAACTGGGACGCCTGTTCCACAAACCGTACATCGTCGCGAAACCGGCTGCGGACTCGGTCGGCGAGATCATCAAGGCGCTGGAGGCCGGGCAGCACGTCGTCCTGTCGTTCGGCAATTTCGAGAGCGACCTGGATTACCTGCTGGTCTCCAACCTGCTGACGCGCAAGATCCGCGATGCCTGGGAGCGTAAGACCAACGCCTTTCGCACCAGCGGGAAAGCCGAGCCGCGCCAGTTAGTGATCGTGCTGGAGGAGGCGCACAAGCTGCTCAACCGCGAGATGGCCGGGCAGACGACGTTCAGCACCATCGCGCGTGAGATGCGCAAGTATTACGTCACTCTGCTGATTATTGACCAGCGCCCCTCGCAGATTTACGATGAGGTCATGTCGCAGCTGGGCACGCGCATCTCCGGCTGGCTGGGCGACGAGGACGACATCCACGCCGTGCTTTCCGGGCTTTCGGGGCGCGAGTCCCTGCGCGGGATGCTGGCGCGTCTGCAGCCGAAGGAGGAAGTGCTGCTGCTGGGTTGGGGCGTGCCGATGCCGCTGCCGGTGCGGTCGCGGCGGTATGACGGCGATTTCTGGAAGGAGTTGTTCGGCGCGGGATCGAAAAAGGACGAGGCGCAGATCATGAAGGAATTGGGGTATTGATTGACAGGAAAATGGTTAAGCAGTATATTCTTATTAATCAACCAATTGATTAATAAGGAGCCAGAATGAACCGAACCGTCAGCGCGACACAAGCGCGCATCCACTTTGGCGAGATCATGCGCCGGGCCAGGACCGAACCGGTCATCGTCGAACGCGACGGCAAGCCGGAGGTGGTGGTCATTTCCAAGAAGGAATATGACCAGTTGGTGGCAACCGCCCCGAAGCCGGATTGGCGTAAGATGGTGGAGGAGACCCATGCACTCATTCGGGCTGAACTAAAAGGCCGCACTCTCCCTCCGCCTGAAGAAATGCTTCGCCAAGCCCGTGAGGAACGTGATGAACAACTCCTCAACAGTCTGCGTTGACGCCAACGTTGTAGTCCGTTATACCCTTTTCCCGGACGATGCGATCCAGAACTTGTGGGAATCTTGGGAGGCGGCCGGGACCCGATTGGTTGCTCCGACGCTTCTCTACTACGAAGTCGCAAACAGCCTTTATCAGTATCAGAAGCGCGGAGATATAAATGCGGATGTGATTCACCGCGTCTTTGGTACTGCCCTCGCCCTGCCATTCACTTTGATTGGGGATATCAGCCTTCACCAAAGGGCTATTGTCCTTGCCGCAACTTACCGCCTGCCCGCCGTTTATGATGCCCATTACGTCGCCTTATCAGAACGCCTGGGAATAGAACTCTGGACGACCGACGCGCGCCTGGTCAATGCCTTGCAGCCGTTTGGCGTGGAGTGGGTAAAACTAGCGGGAGCGTGAGTGGGGATGCTCGAAGAAGGATGAGGCGCAGATTATGAAGGAATTGGGGTATTAGTTTCTAACCACGAAGGACACAACCCCCACAGAACGGGGGCAGGCGAGCAGGAAGAAAGGACTTTGTTTTTTGACTTGGCAGAATCGAGTTTCAAGGATATATTTCTGATATGAAAAAGACGAAGATACGCGCCGAACTGAAAGGGCGCGAACTTCCTCACCCGGCAGAAGTAATCAGACAAAGACGCGAGGAGCGCGAGGTGCAACTCTTCATGGCTCAAGGTGAAGAGCGTCTGCGGCAACTTGCGCTTCAACGCGGACGGCTTGCCGTCGCAAACTTCATGAGCAAGCTCATGCAGTCCAAATATCACATCACAAGGAGATTTGATTAATGCGTACTTTAAGCCCCCTGTTCCTGCTCGTTCTTGCTCTGGGACTGGCCCTCAGCGCGTGCGGACCCGCCATCCCTGCGACGGAACCTGTTGTGGCCGCGCCAGTCACCGTGGTCCCGCCCGAAGCGCCCGTCACGCTGAAGATCGCCGTCCTGCCCATCATTGATACGCTGCCGATGTATGTCGCCCAGCAGGAAGGTCTGTTCGCCAAGTATGGAGTCAAAGTCGAATTCGTGCCTGTCGCCTCCGCGCCCGAACGCGATCAACTGCTCGCCGCAGGCCAGGCCGACGGCACGGTCAACGAGACGCTGTCCGTGATGCTGTTCAATAAAGACACCGTCCAAATGCAGGCCGTGCGCTACGCCCTGCGGCCCACCGAAGGCTACGGCCACTTCTTTATCCTGGCCTCTGCCCAAAGCGGCATCACCACGACCGACGGGCTGAAAGACGTGGAAATCGGCGTCTCACAAGGCACTGTCATCGAATACGTCACCGACCGTTTGCTCGAAGCTGCCGGCCTCACCGCCGACGAGATCAAAACCATCGCCGTGCCGAAGATTCCCGACCGCATGGCCCTGCTCGCTTCGGGCGAACTTAAAGCGGGCGTCCTGCCCGACCCGCTGGCCTCGCTGGCCGTGGGACAGGGCGCGGTAATCGTGGCCGACGACTCGTCCCACCCCGAATACGGCTTCAGCGTGCTTTCCTTCCGCAAGGATGTGATTGACGCCCACCCCAAAGCCGTGCGCGCCTTCCTGGCCGCAATCGAAGAAGCCACCACGCTGCTCAATGCTGACCCCGCCAAATACGCCAACGTGTTGAGCGAGCAAAAACTTGTCCCGCCTCCGCTGATTGGCAAGTTCCAGGTGCCGCCCTTCCCGAGCGCAGGCGTGCCGACGGAAGAGGAATGGAATGACGCGCTGGCCTGGGCGAAGGGCAAGGGGATGCTGACCGTTGACGTTTCCTACGCCGACTCAGTCAACGCCGCGCTTCTTCCCTGACCGTTAGCCGGCTGCCGTTATAATAGCGGGAGTCTGCCCGAGGGCGGACTCCCGCTTTCCGTAGCGCAAATTGCCAATTTGAACCAAATACCATGATCCTCATTCATTCCCTCACCTTCGGTTACCCGCGCGGCGCGCTTATCTTCCAGGACTTCGACTGGCAGGTTGCGCGCGGCCAAACGTGGACGGTGCTCGGCCCTTCAGGCTGTGGCAAGACCAGCCTGCTGTATCTGCTGGCGGGCTTGCTCCAACCCACAAGCGGACAGATCGAAATAGACGGCCAGCCGCTCACCCGTCCGCGCCCGCGCACGGGACTCATTTTGCAGGATTACGGCCTGTTGCCATGGGCCACTGTGCGCCAGAACGCGGAGCTGGGATTACGCGTCCGAAATTTTTATGGGCCCGACGGGACTCACGCCCCGCGCGACTACTCCCCCGCCCGCGACGTGATGCCCTGGCTCGAACGTCTCGGCTTGGCAGAATTCGCCGATAGATTCCCCGCCCAGATTTCAGGCGGACAACGCCAGCGCGCCGCCATTGTGCGTACCTTGGCTTTATCTCCAGACCTGCTCTTAATGGATGAGCCTTTCGCCTCCCTCGACGCGGTCACGCGCGAAGATTTGCAGAATTTAACTTTATCATTGTGCGCAGAGCAGCAATTGACTTTAGTGATCGTCACCCATGCTATCGAAGAAGCGGTCGCATTGGGGGAAAAAATCTTATTGCTGGAAACCGCGCCGAATCAAAATGCGCGTGTGTTCGAGAATTCGCAGGCTGGACAATCTAATTATCGCAACAGTCAGGCGTATCACGATTTATGCAATTTATTGTGGAAGGAAATGCGCCATGAAAAGGCGTGACTTATTGCTCTCCGCACTGGGACTGGTCATCGTCTGGCAGGTCTTTGCGATGATTGTCAGTCGTCCGATCTTGCCCGCGCCGTGGGAAGTGTTTATTGTCTTCTTTCAGGAATTGGGCAATGGCTTAATGATTCATTTTGGGGTCAGCTTGTGGCGAGTCGTTGCGGGGATGGCGCTCTCGGTGCTGGTCGCGGCTCCTGCGGGGCTGGCAATTGGCGGGTCCAGGACAATGAACCGTATCTTCTCCCCGATCATTTATTTGTTATATCCAATCCCAAAAGTCGTCTTCGTGCCGGTCGTATTATTGTTTCTAGGAATTGGAGATACGGCAAAAATCACCATCATCTTTTTGATCTTATTTTTCCAAATCGTTGTCCTCGTGCGCGATCAGGCGGCTGGACTCCCGCCTCAACTGCTTCAAAGTTTACGAAGTCTCGGCGCGGGACGACGGGCGTTGTTCCGCTTTGTGTATTTGCCTGCCAGCCTGCCCGCAATCTTGACCGCCCTGCGTCAATCCATTGGCACGGCGGTGGCGGTGTTATATATCACCGAGTTGTTCGCGACGAAATATGGATTGGGCTATTATATTTATTACAACGGCGGTACGCTGTTCAATTATCCCGCCATGTACGCCGGCGTAATCGCCATGAGTTTGCTGGGACTGGGAATGTATTTCGCCGTAGATTGGCTGGAGCGATGGTTGTGCCCGTGGAAATTTATTTCTTAACCACGATGGACCACAAAGAAAATCCGCGCGCATCCATTCGATCCGCGTCAGCCGCGTCCCATTGCATCATGTCGCGAGAAACAACCCCAACCAGAACAGCAGACTATACGCCAGCGCGGTTTGACCCGTGCCGGCCAGCGCGGCGTTGAGCGGACGGCCTTGTTGGGTGAAGACCACGCGCAGGGTTTTCCACGCGAGGGGGATGGAAAGCCACGCAAGCAATGATAATGCGGGAACAATATTCAACAGAATCAAAACAGGCAAAATGGCAAAGGCGATCAGCATACAGGATAGAAATTCAATGCGTGCGCCGCGCACGCCGAGCCTTACAGCCAATGTATGCTTGCCTGCTTTGCGATCATTCTCAATGTCGCGCAAATTATTGACAACCAAAATTGCCGTAACAATTAATCCCACCGGCACAGACATCCACCCCGCGGCCGCGCTGACCGAACCGACCTGCGCAAAATAAGTCCCCGTCACCGCGACAAGGCCGAAGAAGATGAAAACAAGAATATCGCCAAGGCCATAATAACCTAATGGAAATGGTCCGCCAGTATATGCAATCGCCGAAAGGATCGCGGCCAGTCCGATAAAAACCACAACCCAGCCGCGCAAAAAGGCAAGATACAAACCAAACATTGCCGCCAACGCGAAGATGATCCACATGCCGCGCTTCACTTGCGCGGCGGGGAGCAATCCTGCCTGCGTCACGCGCAACGGCCCTTGTCTTTCGGATGTATCCGTCCCGCGCTCAAAATCATAAACATCATTCGCGACGTTACTTCCAATTTGCAAGAGCAAAGCCACACATAATGCCGCCAACGCAGGCCCAGGTTGAAATGAGCCATCGGCCCAGGCCAGCGCGCTGCCCATCACCACGCCCGCCGCTGCGGCAGGCAGGGTGCGCGGGCGGATTGCCAGCCACCAGATTTGCCAAACGTTCATGGCGCGATTTTCTTGAGCAGACATAAAGTCTCCAGTATCGCAGTATACCATGCGTTTATAATTGGTGAAATTTCAAGGAGACCCATGACCCACCTCAGCGGACAAGAACGCGCTCAATTCGTACAATCCATGTTCTCCCGCATCGCCCGCCGCTACGATTTGATGAATCGACTCATGACGGGCTTTCAGGATGCGCGCTGGCGCAGACAGGTCATTCAATTGGCAAAACTGGCACCCCACGCCTCTCTCCTGGACCTCGGAACTGGCACAGGCGATCTGGCCTTTGAGGCCCTCGAACAGAATCCCCAAACCCGCGTCACCGCGGCCGATTTCACGTTGGAGATGATGCGCGTTGGTCAAGCGCGCGGCCGGCTCGACTGGTGCGCGGCGGATGCCCTGCGCCTGCCCTTCGACGACGCCTCCTTCGACGCGGTCGTCTCTGGCTTTTTGATGCGGAACGTGATTGACCTGCCGAAGGCCATTCAGGAACAACACCGCGTGCTCAAACCTCGCGGGCGGATTGTCATCCTCGACACCACGCGTCCGAAGCGCAACCTGCTTTCGCCGTTCATCTGGATCCACATGCACCTCGTCATCCCAACCCTCGGCGGATTTCTTTCGGGCTTCCGCGACGCGTATTGCTACCTGCCCGATTCCACCGAAGGCTTCGTCACCGCCGAGAAACTGGCTGCGCATCTGGTCGCGGCGGGATTCAAAACCGTCGGCTGTCAACGTCTCATGTTTGATACGATTGCCATCCACTGGGGAGAGAAATAGGCAATTCCGATTACCCGATCAAACAACCCAACAACCGTATTTTCAACTCTCCCCACCGGGTCAGACCTATCGTGGGTGGGTTTACACACCCGCTACCCAAGCAAATGTCGGGATGGAATCCCGGCCTACAAGTGCGCAGGTGCGGTTCGAACCGCCGCACATTGAGCCAGCCCCGTGTGGATTCAAATCCCAGCCTCAGCGCCAAGCATCACCAAGGCGACCTCGCGACTGCGTTCCGGCGAGGGACGCCTGACCCGGCTCTACCGTTACCGCGCGGATGCCGTGGCCGAGAGAGTGTGGTATATTTACTCGTGCGGTAAAGGAGAACGCCATGACTGCTCCCATCAACGTGCAAATGACCCCTCAGGGACTGCTGATTCCCCGTCAGGCGATCCGGCGGTGGCTGAAACAGGGCGTGGATGTCCTCTGGGAAAAAGGCCGGATTGTCATCCAGCCCAAATCCGCCTCCGTGACTGAGTACGACCGTATACTGCACCTGCTGGAAATGGGCGGGTTATTGATACCGGCGGAATCTCTTCCGCGCGGGCATAAGCCTGTACGGCGAAAAGAACAGGCCGGATTAGCGATGAAACTGAGCGAGGGTCGTCCGCTGTATCAGGTGGTTATCGAGGAACGGGAAGAGCGTGCATGAGCACGTATTACCTGGACACCAGCGCGGCCGTCAAATTGTACGTCAACGAGAGCGGCAGTGATTGGCTACGCTGGTTGTTATCCGCGCCGTCCCAAATTGTCTTGAGTTCGTACCTGTTGCGTGTTGAGATCTGGAGCGCTTTCACGCGACGGTTGTCGGAAGGGGTGCTGACATCCGCGGAATATTCCCGCCTGTGTGATTGGTTCACTGAACAGTGCGCCACTTTCTACCGATTCGCTCCAGTGAGCGAAACCATCATTCGGGATGCGTGTACGCTGGTTGAGCGTCATCGCCTGCGCGGCTACGATGCGGTTCATCTTGCCACCGCGCTGGCTGCAAAAGCCCGGCAGACTGAAGTCTGCACTCCAGTTATTCGGATAGGCTCTTAGGCTCTTAGCAAGCCGGAAAACTTTTTACAGAGTCTGTGTATGCAAAAAAAGTCCTCCCTCCGCCGCCTGCCCCGCAACATCTGGGTGCTGACGGCCACATCCTTCCTCACCGACATCTCCTCCGAGATGATCGTCTACCTGATCCCGCTCTTCCTGGCGAACGTGCTCAAAACGGGGACGGCGGTCATTGGCCTGATCGAAGGCATTGCCGAGACCACCGCCAGCCTGATGAAAATCTACTCCGGCGCCCTCTCGGATAGACTTGGCAAGCGCAAATGGCTGACCGTGGCCGGCTACGGCCTCTCGACCATTGCCAAGCCTTTTCTCTATTTTGCCGATACCTGGGGCTGGGTGCTGGGCGTCCGCTTCAGCGACCGGCTGGGGAAGGGCATCCGCACCGCGCCGCGCGACGCTCTCGTCGCAGACAGCATCAATGATAAGCAGCGTGGATTGGCCTTCGGCCTGCATCGCGCCGGGGACACCGCCGGAGCGTTCCTCGGACTGGGGATTGCCGCCGTTATCGTCTGGTTGACCCAGGCTGGAGCCGCGGACCTCACCCGCCGCACCTTCCAGATCGCGGTGCTGGTCAGCATCCTCCCAGCGGCGCTGGCGGTTCTCGTGCTGGCCTTGGGCGCGCGCGACGTGGGCGGGGAGGGCAAGTCAAAGGTCCCGGCCCTCAGCTTGAAAAGCATGGATGTCCGCTTCAAGGCCTTCCTGTTGGTTGTCATCCTGTTCACCCTGGGCAACTCGTCGGACGCCTTCATCATCCTGCGCGGCCAGGAGCGCGGCCTGGACGTATTGCAGGTGATGCTCATGCTGATGACCTTCAACCTGATCTACGCCTCGCTCTCCGGCCCGCTGGGCGCGCTCTCGGATAAGATTGGCCGCCGCAAGCTCATCATTGGCGGTTGGATCGCCTACGGGCTGGTCTATCTCGGCTTTGCCCTGTCACACACCGGCTGGCAGATTTGGATGCTCTTCGGGCTGTATGGCATCTACTACGCGGCCAGCGAGGGCGTTGGCAAGGCGCTGATCGCCGACCTGGTTGCGACGGAGCGGCGCGGCGCGGCCTACGGTCTCTACAACGCCGCTGTCGGGCTGACCGCCTTCCCGGCCTCGCTGATCGCGGGGATATTATGGCAGGGCGCCTTCGGCTGGACAGGCTTCGGCGCCTCCGCTCCGTTCTTCTTTGGCGCGGTCATGGCCTTGATGGCAGGATTGCTGTTCTGGAGGCTAGTGCGATAGCATGAAACTTACCCTTTCCGCGCGTCCACCGTTTTCATTCCCGTCTGTCGTGAAGTCTCACGGATGGGTGCAGCTCGTCCCCTTTGGCTTCGATCCAGACGCCACCTTGCTGACCTATGTTGACCGGCTGGATTCAGGCCGCGTCGTCGAATTGCGTCTACGCCCTGTCTCCGACGGCGTCAGTGTTGAGGTGGATGGCGCGCTGCCAACCTGCTCATGCTGCTCGGACGCTACGACTTCCTGACTATAGATACCTGGGCGCTCAAAGTTGTTTCGCACGAATGGTATGGCGGCCAGCCGATTGGCCCGGCCGAGGTCCAAGCCCGGTTCGAGAAGTGGGGCAAGTGGAAGGGACTGGCTTATTGGTTCTGGGATTGGTCGTATAAAGGATGAAGGATGAAAGATGAAGGATGAATTGTGGATGAACACGGGGCGACTTTGATCACCACCCTGGATTTTGGATCAGATGGAAGTCGCTGCTGGCGGCTATCTGTCACGTTGAAGTGATTCGATATTGAGTTCGCTGCTGAAGGCCATCAGCGCCCACGAATCAAAAACGAAGGTTTTTGTCATTTTCTACTTCCCGGCGATGTTCTTCTTCCAATTCATCCAGTATTCTTGATCCGGCGAACACACCATGCAATTGTTCGATGACATCCTCCTGCACTGGATCGAGGATGATGCGACCCTCCTGTACGCGCGCCCGCAGTTGATCGCCGCCCTTGAGATGCAGTTGCTGGCAGATCAGGTGGGGAATGACGAGTCGGCCCCTGGATGAAAGACGGATTAACATGGCTCTCTCTTTTCTTATGTTTGCAGAAGGATTGTAAGACGAGCGGGATAGTTCGTCAAGCGCGACTCGCTCAGGTGAAGCCCCCGGCTGGCAGGTATAAGAAAAGCCCCTGAAGGCTCGCGACCCTCAGGGGCTTACCATTGAACTATTCAACTACCCAACTAAACAACAATATTGACCAATTTCTTTTGCGCCACAATCACCTTCTTCGGCGGTTTCCCTTCCGCTGCTCCCGCAGCACTTCGCAGATATTTTTGCACGCCTTCACTCGCCAGCGCAGCGGACTTGATATCTTCTTCGCTTGCGTCCGCCGGGACGGTGATACGGTCACGCAGCTTGCCGTTGACCTGCACCGGGATGGTGATCTCGTCTTCCTTGGCGGCGGCCTCGTCCACTTTGGGCCAGGGCTGGGTGTGCACCGAGTAAGGCCGGCCCAGGGCTTCCGTCCACAACTCTTCGGCAATGTGCGGACAGAGCGGGGCCAACATGCGCAGGTAGATATCCTGGGCTTCGGCCCATTCCGGCGTGCCGGCTGCGTTGGCCTCACGCGCCTTGACCATTTCATTCAGCAGTTCCATCAATGCGGCGATGATCGTGTTGAATTCGAAACGCTCGAAGTCACGCGTTACCTGGCGCAGCGTCTGGTGGACTTTGCGGCGTAGATTCCGCCTGGTTTCGTCGGAACAGGCTGAAGGTCCAGAACGCTCCGTAAACAGCGCCCAGACGCGGTTCAGCCAGCGCACCACACCCTGGATGTTCTCGGTGTTCCACGGCCCGCCTTCCGACCAGCGGTAACCGAACATCAGGTAGCCACGCACGGTGTCCGCGCCGTAGCGGCGCACCTGCTCGTCCGGGTCAATCACATTGCCGCGGCTCTTGCTCATGCGCTGGTCGTCTGGCCCCAGGATCTGACCCTGGTTGCATAGCTGAATCATCGGTTCGGAGCCTTTGGTGATCCCTATATCGCGCATCGCCTTGTGGAAGAAGCGCGTGTAGATCAGGTGCATGGTGGCGTGCTCCGCGCCGCCCGTGTAGGTATCCACCGGCATCCAGTAATCGTACTCTTTCGGGTCGAACGGCCCTTTGTCGTAGTGCGGACTCAGGTAACGCAGGTGATACCACGAAGAGCACATGAAGGTGTCCATCGTGTCGGTATCACGCTCGGCGTCGCGGCCGCAGACGGGGCACTTGGTCTTGGCCCAGGTGGGATGCAGCTTGAGCGGCGACTGGCCAGTCGGCAGCCATTCCACGTCGTCGGGCAGCAGGACCGGCAGTTGGTCGTCGGGGACGGGCACCTGTCCGTGCTCCGGGCAGTAGACGATCGGGATCGGCGCGCCCCAGTAACGCTGGCGCGAGATCGTCCAATCCCGCAGGCGATACGTGACCGCGCCCTGGCCTTTGCCGCGCGCTTCCAGCCACTGGATGGCGACCTTGACGCTCTGGCCCTCGCCCTTCCCAGCCGGGACCCCGTTCCATGGCCCGGAGTTGATCACCCTCCCTTCGCCGGGCCAGGCTTCTTTCAGCGGCTGGCCATCCCAATTGGGCGGGGCGATGACGACCGGGATCGGCAAGTTGTACTTGGTGGCGAAGGCGAAATCGCGCTCGTCGTGGGCCGGGACGGCCATGATAGCGCCCGTGCCGTAGGTCATCAACACGTAGTCGGCGATCCAGAGGGGGATGCGCTCGCCGTTGACCGGGTTGACGGCGTACCCACCAGTGCAGACGCCAGTTTTCTCTTTGTCAACAGCCTCGCGGTCAATATCCGACTGGCGGGCGGCCTGGGCTTTATATTCCTCAACCTCCGACCTGTGTTCCGGCGTGGTGATGACATCCACCAGTGGATGTTCTGGGGCCAGAACCATGAAAGTCGCGCCCCATAGCGTATCGGGCCGCGTCGTGAAGACCGTGATCACTGATGACTGATCACTGATCACTGAAAACTGCACTTCTGCCCCTTCGCTGCGCCCAATCCAGTTGGTCTGCATGGAGATGACCTTCTCCGGCCAATCTATGCCCTCGAACGACAGCAGCTCATCGGCGTAGGCTGTGGTCTTGAAGTACCATTGATCCAGGTCCTTCTTGATGACTGGCGTATGGCAGCGCTCGCAGTGGTGGTCATTGCCCCAGACCTGCTCACGCGCCAGGGTGGTGTTGCAGTGCGGACACCAGTCCACGGCGGCCATTTTCTTGTAGGCCAGGCCTTTCTTGAACAACTGGATGAAGAACCACTGCGTCCAGCGATAGTATTCGGGGTCAGAGGATATTGCCTCGCGCCGCCAGTCCCACATGGCGCCCATGCTCTCCAACTGCTTGCGCATGTTGGCGATGTTGGCGTAGGTCCACTCTTTGGGATGGATGCCGCGCTGGATGGCCGCGTTCTCGGCCGGTAGGCCGAAAGCGTCGAAGCCGATGGGGAACATCACGTTGTAACCGTTCATGCGCTTGAAACGGGCGCGCGCGTCGGAGGGCGTCATGGCATACCAGTGACCGATGTGCAGGTCGCCGGAGGGGTAGGGCAGCATGGTCAAGGCGTAGTGCTTGGGCCGCTTGGGGTCAATATCCGCATGGTACAGGCCGTCGGCTTCCCATCTGGCCTGCCATTTCGGTTCGATTTCTTTTGGATTGTAATTACTCATTCTTACCTCGTGGATGATGAATTCGGTTGGATGTCGAACGTCAAATGTCGAACGTCTGACATTGGACCCTTCGACGAGCTCAGGGCAGGCTTTTAGACGTTTGACGTAATGCGGAGGCGCGCGAGAAGGCAGCAGAAAAACAAGAATCCCTTCATCCAATCAGGGACGAAGGGAACCTCCGCGGTACCACCCGACTTGCGTTAGTTTTGTAGTTTAGTAGTTTTATAGTTTGATAGTTTTTCCTCGAAGCGACTACCAAACTACCCAACTACGAAACTAACCAACTAATGCCACTCTTTTCGCTATAACGGGCTTACCCGGCGCTGACTACTTTGTGTATGTCGGATTGGTCGCGAAGCATCCCCGAAGGGGGCAATCCGACTTACGTGATTGTTCACCAGCGCAGTCTCCCTTGCGGGCAGCAGGCGAGTTCGATCTTCTGGTATTCCCGTGGATACCGTCGAAGGGCTTCCACCTCACTCTCCCTTCTCGCTGGCGGGATGACCTACTACTCCTGCTGTGACTTTAGAAAGACCCTAAAGGTTTCCTTAGAGATCTCATGCTCTTTTCAAGCAGGTTTTCCCGGCAAAATGCTTACCGGCTTGCCAGAAAAACCTTTAGGGTCTATGCTGTGTGGACCCAGAGAGATTCGAACTCTCGACCTTCTCAATGCCATTGAGACGCGCTCCCAACTGCGCTATGGGCCCATTTCCAGTAATCAGTTTTCAGTCGCCAGTGTTCAATGACTGATTATGGTTGCTGACTGCGCAACCATTACTGATGACTGAATACTGGTCACTGAACAGTGGACCTGGCGGGATTCGAACCCGCGACCTCTTCAGTGCGATTGAAGCGCGCTCCCAACTGCGCTACAGGCCCGGTTTAGGGTAGCCGATTGCGCTACCATTTCGGGTGCGGGTATTCTACTTGAGGGCTAGTGGCCTGTCAAGTAAACGCCGCGCAGGGAAAGTATATCACACGAAATGTGCGAAAATCATGGATGCCGCGCGGCGTAATGCGAAATTAATTTCGCTCTACATCCTGCCGCGCCTCCCGAATGCGCCTGTCAGAACATCTTCATCTGCTCCGGAGGCTCGATGGGATCGCTGCTCAGTTCTCGCCCCCAGTTCTCGCGCGTTAGACTCGCTATCTCAGCCAGCCTCCGCAGGTGACGGAATTTGAGCACGCGCCAGCCTCCCTGCCAGATTTGATCCAACGCAGGATCGCGGTGCAACTTGCAGGTCAGCAGGCCAACGCGCCCGCCAGGGATTACCAGCAGACTGCGCTCGGGTGGATAATGGTAGCGCAATCGGCTACCATAAAGGTTCTCACGCAGGATCCGGCCGACGACCGCTGAGGCCAACAGGGTGAAGGCATAGGCCGTTTTCCCTTTTTCCTGCCACAGCAACAAGCGATGAGCACCTTCGGGCCGGACGAGGCGATATTCCAGTTGGGCGGCGAGGGCCTCCAATGCGCGGCCGGCCGCCTCCAGGTCGGCGTGGCGCACCGAGGCGGAATCTTCGGGGCGCAGGTGCCACCGTCCATTCGATTCGGTCGCATAGGAAGCCAGTATTTCCTTGATCAGTCCGAGCGAGGGGGTGAACAAGCCGGGGAATTCAGCGTTCAGGCTTGTTTCCAGTTCGCGCTGTGTGCACACGGGATGCTTTTGCAGGAATTGGACGGCAGCCATTTCCACCCGGTCAGGCAACGAGTCACTCTCCTGGGCATATTCGTGCAATCCCCATAACCCGACCTCCAGGCTGTGCGGACTACCAACGTGGTAGCCTGATTTCGGGCTACCATCGTGGCGGACGTAAGCCTTCGAGGCAAGCGCCTCCTGGATCGGCGCGTGGATTTGCGCTAGCGCCTCTTCGCGCCAGGCCAGGGCGTGATTCTCAGCCAAAGCGGAGAGGCCGGCCGCGTGCAGGTGCAGATAAGTGACCGGTTCGCCGCGTTCCTTCAGATAGGCTTGCATGGCTTGGCCGGCTGAAGAGGGGTCAAACCCTTCTGTAGGTCGGAGCGTGAAGGCTCGCCGCTGCCAGAGGAGTTGGATCGGGTCGTGCCGGGTGCGGATGGCGATGCCTTGCAAATCGAAACCGGCGGAGGCGGTTGCCAGCATCACGGCGGAGAGGAAGGATGGTTCCGGCTCGGCGGTCAGCATAAAGAGCGGCGCGCCGAGTGGAATGTGCGGGGCAAGGTTTTTGAACGCCGCGTACAGCGCGCCGGCGTGCCAGTTCCAGTCATAACGGCGGCGGCGCAGAACGTGCTTGAACGGGCCGACCGCTTTGCGCCCCCACAGCCAACCAGACCACAAAGCCGAGAGGGTCCAGAAGGCCTGGTTGGGGCGCGGCAGGGCGGTCAAGACGACCTGGATGGGTGTCTCTTTGAGGCGCGGCGCCAGCTCACGCAGCGGGCCTTCGAACAGGCAAATGCCCCCGCTTTCGGGAGGCGGCGCAGGCCAGATCGTTACTGGCACGGGCGGCGCCTCGCCAGCCCAGACATCCACGCCCCTTTCGAGCGCCAGCCAGAGATTGTTCTCGCGGAAGCGCGGCGGGATGGTCAACTGCTTCGGGCGCGGCCGTTCCGCCGGATGCGGCCAGAGGGTGTTGCCCTCGTCGCAGGCGGTCAGGGTCAGGGCCAGCAGGCAGCGGCGCCGTTCGGGCGAGAGCGCCAGGCCGTCCAGCCTGTTGATGATGGTGATCAGGGCATAGACGGCGCGCGGCAGGTAACATGCCAGGGCTTCTTCGGCGTGCTCCCGGTCGGGGTCGTCGCGGGCGGCCACCCGTTCGAGGGCGCGCGAACGGTGCAGGGCCGCCGTGGCAGCCAGTTGACCGGCGCGTTCCCGGTCTGCCTGCGTGACGCCTCGCTCGCCGCTTTCCCCGCATTGTGGGCAACGGAAAATGCGCGCCACCGGCGCTTCGCCGCCGTGTTCCCAGACGAAGGTCTCTGCCGGGATGCTGCGCTGGCAGCTGGGGCAATCGGTAAGGTACAGGGATTGTAGATGGGTTTCCAGCCGTTCTTCGCCTTTGCGGGAATCAGCCAGGTCGGCCAGCGCGGCCTGCAGCTCGGACCTGGGAGGCGGCGCGGCAGCTAAATCCAGCAGGAAGCGCGTCACCGGGTTGTTGACGGCTACCAGCACGCGATAACCGGCGCGCGCCATCTCGACCGCCAGCCGGGGGGAGGCCCCGAACGGGTCCAGCACCCAGGCGCCAGGCGTTGCCCCGAGCCGTTGCACTGAGTTGGCAGGTTGAGCGTTCGCCTGAGCGCTCACGCCGAAGGCCTGTCGAAACCCTGCCGAAGTGCTGTCGAGGGGTCGGGCATGTTCCGCCAGGAACGCCGCGGCGACGCCCTCCGGCACGGGCGGCAGGTAACGCGCCAGCGGCTCTGGATGTCCTGTTTCATCCCCTGGAATGAAAGGCAAGGCCGAGAGAATATTCATCAATTCTTAGTATAATGGTTTGGGAGAAAAATGCAACCCCCCTGACAACGAATGCTCCGCAGGAGGCATTATGAGACGTATTCTTGCCCTCGCTCTTTTGGCCGTTTTGACGGCTTGCGGGTCGCCAAAGTTGCTTCCCGTGCCGACTGCTTCGCCGCCAACGAATGCTTCGCTGCTGCCTTCTTCGACCCCGACCCTGTCCGCGCCGGTCGAGGGGCTGTGTGTCCCAGCCCAGGCGCACGAACCACCCTCCCCAGCCGGTTTTGCAGAATACCCGCAGGCAGTCTTGAACTATCTGAACAGTGGTGGGGAACTTGTTGCCCTGAACACGGATCGCAGCCATGCAGAGGCAGGCGATTTGACCGACGATGGGAAGAACGATGTGCTCGTCGCGGTGACTTCATCAGATGGCGAGACTGTACCACCGCTTGGCACGTTGTTGATCTATAACTGCCAGGCCGGGCAGTATGTGCTGACTTTTGACCTGACGCCCGATTCTGCCTATTACGGCGCGCCTACCATTCATTTCGTGCAGGATATGAACGCGGATGGCAAGGCCGAGGCGGTGGTGAGCACCAGCACCTGCGGCGCGTCCACCTGCTTCGAGCAGGAACAGGTTCTGGCCTGGAACGGGGCGACGTATGAGAATTTTCTGGACGGGGCGAGCGACGATCTGCCCTATCCAGACGTAAAGATGCGCGACACGGGAGACGGGATTTATGCCTTGGACGTGACCGGTACCGGCTTCGGCTCGGTTGGGGCGGGGCCGTACCGTGTCCGCACCCGCGCCTGGAGCTACGACCCGGCCAGCGGCCGCTGGAAGGTGAGCGGCGAGACGCTGGAGCCGCCGCGCTACCGCATCCATGCCCTGCACGACGCCGACGCGGCTTTCGAGGTAGGGGACTATGAGACTGCCATCGTTTTGTACCAGCGCGTCATCAACGACCGGACATTGCTGGATTGGATTGATCCACCGCTCGAGCAGGCGGACCTGGGCGCATACGCGCGTTTCAAGCTGATCGTGCTTTACACGCAGTCTGGTCAACCGGACGAGGCAGAGCGCTGCTTCAGTGAGTTGAAAGCCGGCCCAACAGCCGGCAATTGGCGTGATTACACCGAAATGGCCGATACTTACCTGCAAGGGGTTGCAATCGCCGGTCACGGTTGCCCGGCGGCGCGTTATTTCGCCGAGACCCATGCCGGTCAAATCCTGTTCCCGCTCGGTTCAGCAGCATTTGGTTACGCTAATCCAGATTACACGCTGGAAGATATATGTCCGTAAAGTGGAAATTTCCACTCCCAGGGTGTCTTTTTGCGCCCCAGAACTTACCGAAACAAGTCCGCGTGCGTGCCGGTTCTGACTAAAATGACGTGATCGGTGAAAGATTGGTAGATCAACAACCAGTCCGGAGTCAAGTGGCACTCGCGCAAACCGTTATACTTCCCTTTCAGCGGGTGGTCCCGGTATTGACGATTTTCCAGGTTCCCCTGGCCCAGCAACCGGATGACAGCGCTCAGCTTGCACCTATCGTAGTTGCGCTTCCTGGCGCGTTCGACATCTTTCTCGAACTGCGACGTAATCGTGACCTTACGCATGATTACAGTCCCAGGTAAGCGAGCGCAGCTTCAGCGTCTTCGAAGGTTCTTACGTTGCGCCTGTTCAACCCGTCCTCGATGGCCTGGATGGTTTCCTCGTTGGGGATTTCCACTGCGAAGGGCAGGCCCTTGTTCAAACTGATCTGCTTGAAGAACAGGCTTACCGCTTGCGTGGTGGTCAACCCCAATTCATCCAGCACGGCCTGAGCTTCCTTCTTCACCTGCTGATCCAAGCGCACGGTAATGGCAGCGGTCTTGGTCATACTTCCTCCGTTTCTGTGTGTATTGCAATTGTAACACAAATCGGTTTATTGGAGCGTGATCTTCGTGAAGCACACCCAAAGGGGGCTGCCTCGCCCCAACGTTTAACCGCAGGCCTGGTTCTGGAGGCGGCACATTCAGCGATAGAATCAACGCCCCGTTTTTACTTCCAGAATACACACCTCATAAGGGGCCAATTCGATGTTTTTTCCATTCACATGCGGCAGGTCTGCGCCGGAAGTGGAAAAGAGGAGCTGCCAATCCTCTGGTAGAGGGGGCGTACACGCGGCCCTGATTGTTTTGTTTGCAAAATTCAAGGCCACTAGCACGGTTTGATCATCTGTGCGGCGTAGATAGACGAGGGCATCGCGCGGCCTGGTTGTCAATGGAACGAATTCGCCGCGCCGCAGGGCCGGGCACTCTTTTCGCAAGGCGATCAGTTTCCGGGTGAAATTGAGCAGCGAGTCTGGGTCTTCGTTTTGAGCGGCCACGTTGCGCTGATGGTAATTCGGGTGCACGGGCAGCCAAGGCCTGCCCTGAACTTTGCTAAGCGAGAAACCGGCGAAAGGCGTGTCATCCCACTGCATGGGAGAGCGACAGCCGTCCCGGCCTTTGAAAATCGGCCAGTAGCGCTTGCCGGGCGGATCCATGATCTCGCCGCGGCGCAGGGGAACATCGCGCATGCCGATCTCCTCGCCATAGTACAAGAAAGGTGTGCCGCGCAAGGTGAGCAACAGCGCCATGGCGATTTTGGCGAGCGCATCCTGCTCGCCATGCGTGTAACGCGTCGCTGTGCGCGAGATGTCGTGGTTGCTGAGGACGGTCGTGGGCCAGTGCTCGCCAGTGAAGAGCGCTTCCCGGCGTTGGATCTGTTTGAGCAGCCAGGCAGGATTCCACGGGTAGCGTAAGCCGGAGGAGTTGAAATCGAAGCTAAAAGCGGCGTGAAGGCGGTCAGGGCCGCTGTAGTGCAGCACTTTTTCGGGCGTGGCGAAAAATGTCTCACCGACGGCGTAGCGCTCAGGATAAGCATCCAGGATGGTGCGCAGCTCGTTGAGCAACGGGATCATTTCCGGCTGGTCGCAATCGTAGAGGTGACGCTGGCGGTCGAAGCCGCGCAAGCCGAACTTGGGAGGGTTATTCCGAAATTGGGCATCCTTGAAGTAGGCGTTGAACACGTCCAGGCGGAAGCCGTCCGCGCCGCGCGCCAGCCAGAAGCGCACCACGTCGAGCTGCGCCTTGCGCACCTCCGGGTTGCGCCAGTTGACATCCGGCTGTTCGGCCAGGAACATGTGCAAGTAGTACTGGCCGGTGGTTTCGTCGTAGTCCCAGGCGGGGCCGCCGAAGGCAGCCTGCCAGTTGTTGGGGCCCCCCCTCGGAGAGCGGGAGGGGGGCTGCCAGATATACCAGTCGCGCTTCGGATTGTCGCGGCTGGCGCGGGATTCGCGGAACCAGGGATGCCGGTCGGAGGTGTGATTCAGCACCAGGTCCAGAACGACGCGGATGCCGCGCCGGTGCGACTCGGCCGCCAGCCGGTCGAAGTCCTCCAGCGTGCCGAAACGCGGGTCCACGGCGGTGTGATCGCTGACATCGTAACCGAAATCAGCATCGGGCGTGGGATAGAAAGGGGAAAGCCAGATGGCGTCAATGCCAAGCTCGGCAAGGTAATCGAGACGCGCCGTGATGCCGGGCAGGTCGCCGAGGCCGTCGCCGTTGCTGTCAGCGAAGGAGCGCGGGTAGATTTGGTAGATGATGCCGTCGCGCCACCAGAGATAATCGTCCATATTTTCCTTTCGGGGTTCTTGGCAAATGTGATATTATTTTACACTAAGATGACACTTTCACCAATTTTTGTATAAGCGTGCTATCATTGAGGTATGAAGGCCACGAATAAACCTTTGACAAACTGGTGAGCCAATGCCGAAATCTGACCTCGTTTTGCTGGCCCTGGATAATCCTGATATTTTGCCGTTATTCGAACGGGCGCTGGCGGCTGCATCCTATCAGGTGGCATTCGCCCGCGACCGGGCCGCGCTTGATAAGGTGTTGCAGGAAACCTCTCCAGCGTTGTTGATCATCAGTGATAAGTTCAAAGATGCCAGTGGGATAGAAATCTCTTCCAACCTGCTCGAACGTTTCCCAACCCTGCCCATTCTTCTGTTCGCCACTCAGGACTCGCCGACGTTCATCAAAGATGCGCTGCGGGTGGGAGTCAGCGACATCCTTACCCCGCCGCTGCGGATTGACGACATCATGCGCATCGTGGAAAACAGCCTCAAGCGTGCCCAGCGCATCGGTGACTGGACCCGGCGCGAGGTCCGGCGCACGACTGCTTCGCTGGAGAAACGCATCAACGAACTGCAAAAACTGGAAACCATCTTCACGCACATCGAAGATGGAGTGATGATCCTGGATAGCGACAACCGGATTCTCCTGATGAACCCGGTCGTGAGGAGGGCATTTGATTTAGGGCAGAAGGAAATTTCAGGTCAAAACGTTCTGGAGGTGATCGCGCATCCCGACTTGCGCTCGCTGCTCGATTCTACTTCAACCAATCCGTTGCAGTTCTACGAGATTGGCTTCGAAGATGGCCGCGTCTTCAATGCCCAATACACACGCATCCCTGACATCGGTGTTGCCATTACGATGCAGGATATCACCTATTTCAAGCGAATTGACCAGATGAAGAGCGATTTCGTTCACACCGTTTCGCACGATCTGCGCTCGCCGTTGACGGCTATTCTGGGCTATGTTGACCTGCTGGATCGCGTCGGGCCGCTCACCGACCAGCAGCGGGAATTCATCCAACGTGTACGGATCAGCGTGCACAACATCACCGGTCTGGTCAACGATTTGCTGGACCTGGGCCGCATCGAGAGCGGGTTCGAGGGTCAGAAGGAGATCGTCCCGCTGGATGGCATTCTCAACTACACCCTGGACAACCTGAACAACCAGATCGCTGCAAAGAAGCAGCACCTGCATCTCGATCTGGCTCCTCATCTCCCCTCTCTGCAAGGCGACCCAATCCACTTGCGGCAGATGCTCGATAACCTGATAGGAAATTCCATAAAATATACACCCGAGGGAGGCGACATCTCGGTGAGCGTCGAGGCGAAAGGCGAACAAGTTATCCTGCGCATCTCGGATACCGGCCCGGGCATTCCACCTGCCGACCAGCCGCACATCTTCGACAAGTTCTACCGCGCCAGCAACGTTGCGGTGGCTGTGCCAGGATCAGGCCTCGGCCTGGCCATTGTCAAGTCAATTGTGGATAATCACGAAGGCCGCATCTGGGTGGATTCGGTCATCGGGCAGGGCACCACGTTTACGGTCGTACTGCCAGCTTATCGCACAGAGGCTGTAATGGCCCGCTCTTCTTAGACCCTGGATTCGAGCATCCACATGCGAAGGGGAACCCTCCAGTAATGGTAGCCTGACTTCGGGCTACCATAAAAAACAGCCTCCGCTGGGTAAGCACCCGGCGGAGGCGTTCGCCAAAGGAGGAGACAGTGATGAGCAAGTTGGAGGTGTCCAATTCCCGTCTCCGCAAACATCATAGCCTACATTGGCAGGTAAAGATAGCGCGGAAAGTCACGGATAAATCGTGATGAACTTCACAATCCATTTCGCGGGGGATACTACCGCTGGGCGGTTAGAAAGGCGCGTACCAATTTCACAGCCTCGTTCGCGGTTTGATAGGTCGCGACGTGTAGTTTGGGGTGGTTGTTACCGGTGATCATTTTGGAGACCGGCTGCCCTTCCTGGTAGCAGCACAGCACTGGTTTTCCCAGGCTCAAGGCGAAGGCGACCTCGTACCCGACCCCGTGCGAGGGGGTGCTGACCTCGGCGATCAGCGCGTCGCAGGCCCGCATCCAGGCCACGTCCCGCTCGTAGACCTGGCGCGGGCTGACAATCATCTCCAGCGCCTTGACCCCCGAGTCGGCCAGGTGCGCGGTCGGAACCTCATGCCCGTCCTCCAGCAAGGCGCGGGTGATAGCCTGGTAAACGGTCTCGAACGCACGTCCACCGGTGATGGAACAGGCAAAGTACAGGTTCATTGATGGCGGCCCTCTTGGGCATCGCGATCAGTTCTCATCCTCCGGCTTCATTGGCGAAGGTATCGGCTGGCCTGCGGGGAGGGGATTTGCGCCGGGCAGTTGCTGGCTCAAGCGTGAAAGCGAGCGCTCGAGGTGTTCCCCGCGTTGGCTGAAGGTGATGTCGCCGCGCGTGCGCTCGAGGATGCTGCGGGCTACATCGGTCTGGCGCCGCAGGCCATTGGTGATGGCGTCAGGATAATCCATCGTCACCAGCACCGAAAAGATGTCATCCATGTGACCGAGCAGATTTTCGGCTTCATTGGAATAACCGTGCCGCAGAATGTCGAGACAGCGGCGGCGCAGTTCGCCAACCGCCTCCGCCAGGCCGTTCAGGTAGGTGGGATGGATCACGCCCAGTTCGTCGGGGGTGGGCAGCGGTTGGTGTTGGATCAAGGCGCAGGTGATGCTGGCTTCGGCGTACTCTTTGAGAGCATCCTGGGTATAACCGGCGAAGTACAGATCAGGATACTGCGCCAGGTCGCTGCGCAGGGCCTCGGCCAGCTTGCGCGCCTCGTCGAGGTGCGCCTGCATGACATCCGTCTCATCGCGGTGGACGGCCCGGATGGACAGCGCACAGGCACGCGTCAAGGCGCGTGCTTGAGCCAGCGCCTTGTCACGCGCAGCAGTCTTAACGTCAAAATCCTGCCGGATCTGATCGGCGATTTCTTCCAGTTTGTGCATCGCTCGTTACGCTTTTTCTTCCTTGGGCGGCTCCGGCGGCTGGATGGGACGGAAAAGGTGTTCGGCCAAGGATGTGTTGCCTGGAACAGCGATCTCGCCGAAGGAGGCCTCGTAGCGCGCCAGGTTCTCAGTCAGGGCGCGGTGAAGCAGCTTGGCGCTCAAGGGCGACATCAGGATGCGGGCGCCCACGGTCGCTTTTAGCTCGCCGGGTAAGAGGTGGGCAAAATCGAACACCAGATCGGCCGGGGAGTGGGCAATGCGTACCAGGTTGGCGTAGACCATTCTCAGGTCGGCGGGCACTTCCAGGGTCGGCGAGGCTGGCCGGGGAGGGGGGAGAGTCATTTTGATCTCCAGATAAAGTTAGAAGGGGATGTTCTCGTCTTCCGCAGGGGCGGAACCGGCCGCTTCGTCTGCTGCAGGAGCTTCGCTGCTTTCGCCGCGCGAACCCATGAAGCGCACGGTTTGGGCGCTGACTTCGAACGAGGCGCGGGCGGTGCCATCCTGGCTGGTCCAGATGCGCGGGCCGCCGGTGTTGGCATCCACCGTCAGGCGGCCTTCGACGAGTACTTTGGAGCCTTTTTTGAGATATTGATTACAATTTTCGGCTTGTTTTCCCCAGGCGGAGACGCGCACCCAAATGGTTCTTTTTACGCGTTCCCCGTTATTATTTGTATAATCATCGTTGACGGCAACGGAAAAATTCGTGACAGCCTGGCCTGCCGGCGTATAACGCATTTCAGGGTCACGTCCCAGATTGCCGGCAAGGATTACAGTGTGGTAAGTCATGTTTCCTCCAATCTTTTTGATAGATGTTTTTTTATCTCGATCGTGTTCAGGTGCCGCCGCGCCGCGGCGGTGAAAGGTGTGATGGGCTTATTTTACACTACTTCGTCAGCATTGAAGGGTGAAGAACGCCCTCTCCTCTCGGAAAGGACGTTCAACTTTTACTGATTACTGATCACTGTTCACTGCTCATCATCCTCGCCGCCCGCCGCCCAATCTCCACCGCAAAATTCGTCCCCCGATCCCAGGGATAGACCTGGCTCATCGAAGCAAAATACACTCCCTCTACTGGCGTTGCAATCGGCGGGATGTTCTGCGAATGTCCCACCCGCGGCACCGGCTGGGCGTAACCTGTGCGGAACAGCCAGGCCTTGCGCACCCAGTCCCGCTCGAACTTCGGGTTGAACTTCTTCAATGCGGGCAGGAACCGTTCCAGCAGCTCCTCCTGGCTCAGGCGGAAGAACTCGTGCTCCGGCTCCAGGTAATCGCCCATGTAAACGATGCGGTCGCCGCCGAAGTGCTCCGCCCCCACGTAGTTGGTATGCTCCACCAGCGCCAGGAACGGGTAGCCCGCCGACTTGGGCAGGTTGTACCAGTAGTAGCCTTCCTCCGAGAGTTGGTGCTCGAGCGCCAGTACCATCACCACCGCGCCCATGGACTTCATGCTCCGCAGCCCGTGTAAATATTCTTCGGGTAAAGACGGGACAAGCCGAGTCATCGCTTCGGGCGAGAGCGTGACCAGGGCTTGGTCATACACCTCAGTCACCTCACTGCGGACGCTCACCTGACTTGAGCCTGCTTCCCGCTCGATGCGCGTGACCGGCGTCTGGAGGCGGATCTCGACGCCCATCTCGCGCAACCGATCCGCGAACATGTCCGCGAAATTTTGGAAGCCGCCCTCGAACGTGCCCAGGCGCGTCGTCCGCGCCTTGAGCCGCGCCCACATCCAGGCCATGGTGACCTGCTTGTAGTAGCGCTCCCCGAACTTGCCGACCACCAGCGGCTGCCACATCAGCTCGTAGACCTTGTCCCCGGCCCATTTGCGCATCCATGCGTCTACGGTGAACTGTTCCAGCGGCCTCCAGTTGTTCGTCAGCCGCAGGTACAGCCCGACCAGTCCGAAGCGGATCTTGTCCACGCCCCAGCCCAGGCCGGGGAAGAGGATCGCCTTGAGGATGGAATCGAACGGGTAGAACTTCCCCTCGTGGTACATGACCGTATACGGGCGCGGGAAGAGCACCTTATCTTCCCAGCCCAGCTCGCGGATCAGGCCGAGCATGTGCCGGTCGCTGGCGAACCAGTGGTGGTAATACTTCTCCACCCACCAATCCCAATGCGGCTCTTTGAACCCGCTCGCCAGCCCGCCGACGTAGTCCTCGGCTTCGTAGATAGTGACCTTGTGTCTGGCCTTGGCCAGGTCGTACGCGGCGGCCATGCCGCCGAAGCCTGCTCCAATGATCGCGATTTTTTCCATATTGACTTCCAGGGAGATATGTTATATCATAGTATCAGTGATCGGGTGGCCCAGGGACCTGCCAGCACACCACTGGTGGCTGAACTGGGTGTAACTCCTCAGGAGACATCCCGATCGCTTTTATTTTGGAACAGAACCAAAATTTCATCTGACTTGATTACTTTGTCAGGCATTTGTTCTTTGGTGTAAACGGCAAGCGCCTTTTTGTGGGCGTTCGAAGATTTTCCGATGTGCTCGAAATGGATCACCTCCCCATCAATTCTGATGCTCGCCTGCCTCAGCAAGTTGAGCAGATATAGTTTCACCTCAGCATTCCGGCCCGGATATTCAATATCCACAGCAATCTGATCTGCTGTAAGAGCATGATCTTTCAAGAGAAAAAACAAACCAACTGCGAATAATCTCATGTAGAACGTTTTCCCAGTTTCACCTTGTTCCCGTAATCTTTGTACGCATTCCCGCTTTACTTTCGCAGGAAATAAAATTGCATAATCCTCCCCATCTGAAAACGCCAGCACAGTGGGGACGCGTGTATCGCCGATCTTTCCGCTCTGATCCACTTCAACGCGCATCGTCTTCCCCCAATTCCCTTTTCAGCGCATCGCTCCACTTGATGCCCTCGCGCGCCAGGTAATACGCTCCCAGCGCGGTGATAGGCAGCCACAGGGCAAGATGAAGAACGAGGGTATAACCGGTGGCGACAGCCTTGTCAATCCCGTCCGCCTGCAAGACGGCGATGCCGGGGGCGTCGAAAGTGCCCAGGTAGCCGGGCGCGGCTGGGATGGTTGTCGCCAGGTTGACCACACCGTTCATCAGCATGAGCGTAAAAAAACTGACCTCGAAGCTAAACGCGTGCATGACGAACCAGTATTTGACTGTTTCCAGCAACCAGATGAGCACCGAGGTGAGGAACACCATCAGCACGTTGAGCGGCGAGCGCAGGGATTCCAGCCCGTCCAGGAATTTGTGCATGATGCCGCTGGTCTGCTCACGGATGCGCTTGGGCAGGAGGCGGTCAATGAACCACTGGCCGAGCCGGGCGGTAATCTTCGGGAACATAGCCGCCAGCAGGAAAATCACCAGCGCCCCAATGAACGCCACGCTGCCCCACACGGCCAGGTCTTGAATAGTCACTTCCCATTTCCCCACCGGCACGGATACATCCGCCAGTTTTGCCAGTTGCGCCAGGTTGACAAAGACGAAGGCCAGCATCACCACCCCGTCGAAGATACGCTCGACGATGATGGTTGCCAGCGAAGCGGAAATCGGCACGCCCTCACGCCGCTTGAGCACCACCGCCCGCAGCACCTCCCCGGCGCGCGCCGGGTAGATATTATTGCCCATATAGCCGATGCAGGTGATGGGAAACATCACGCTGGTTTTGATTGATTTGATGGGCTTGAGCAGGTAGTGCCAGCGCCAGGCGCGCGCCCAGACCGCGACGAAGTAGACCGCCACGCCAGGGACGATCCACCAATAGTTGGCCGTCTCGAGCGAAAGCCAGAACGCAGCCCAATCCAGTTTACGGACGACGAAATACAGGAATATGGCGCTTATCAACACCCCAAGCCAGAATTGCCAGCGTTTCATGGAGGTGATTTTACCATCACCGGTGTCACTGCGAGGAGCCGTAGGGCGGCCTTCGTAGCCGCCGCCAGTGGCGTCGGGTTTGGAAACCCGACCTACATATGACTTCCAAAGTGCGTGGTATATTGTAAGCAGGTATAATTCTGACTATGCAACTCGGCCAGCCTGCGCTTGACTTTTCCCTGCCAGATCTATCCGGTCAAATCCACCGCTTGAGCGATTATCGCGGCGCGTTCGACGATGTCACCTTCCGCCAGCGCGCCGCGACGCGTTCCTATCTCAAGGATGCCGTCGAGGCGCTGTCCGCCGGTCGAAACCCGGAGCCGGCAGAGACTGCGCCATACGGTTGCACCATCGTGCGCCACGTTTCCTGATTCATGCTAGAATAAAAGTATGACAGTTGAATCAGACCAGCGAATTGCTTTTCTCAAGAAGATACATCTTTTCCGCAGCTTGACGGATGAGCAGATCACTGCTGTGGCCGATAAATTGGAGGAAGAAACTCATCCGGCAGGGAAAGCTATTTTAGCAGAAGGCAAGTCCTCGGATCGTTTCTTCTTGATCTATCGCGGCAAGGTGCGTATCACCCGGACACGAAAAGGGAAGGAAGAACAACTGGCCGCCTTTGTGGCGGGAGATTATTTCGGAGAGATGGGGGTAACTCTCCGAGGCCCTCGCTACGCCTCGGTCAGCACAGAAGAGGAAACTCTTCTGCTGGCGTTGTCCCGCCAGGATTTCGTGAATTTCGTAAAACAATTTCCAAAGTTCAAGACCAATCTCAAAATTGCGATTTCTAGCCGTCGGTTAGCGCATAAATTACGCTATAAGTGGTTGAGTCCAGACGAAGTCGTTTATTTCCTGGCGCGCAAACATCCCGTTTTACTCTTTCAGGCACTGATATTGCCGGTAATCCTGGGCGCCATTGCTTTTCTGGGGATTCTGGCTGGCTTGTTGGGTCCAAACCCGTGGGTGCTGGTGATATCAATTGTCGGGTTGGGTATTACCATTGGTTGGGCGTATTGGAAGGGGCTCGATTGGGGAAACGATTATTACATCGTGACGAATCAACGCGTGGTCTGGTTGGAGAAGGTGATTGGTATCTACGACAGCCGGCAGGAAGCCCCCCTCAGCACCATCCTTTCAGTGGGTGTACAAACCAGCATGACTGGCCGGATGTTGGATTATGGGGATGTCATTGTGCGCACCTTCGTTGGGCGAATCCCCTTTGGATATGTAAGCCATCCCCAGCAGGCGGCTGCAATTGTAGAGGAGTATTGGCACAGAAGTAGGGAGGTTTCCCGTCGAGAAGATGTCGAGGCCATGAAGCAGGCCCTGCGGGTCAAGCTAGGCCTGGAGAAAGTAAGCGAACCGGCTCTCTCAGAGTCGAGGGCTAAACCCAAGCCCGTGAGCGCGTACAGACCCAGCATACTCATGATCCTAAGTCGGGATATTTTCAGACTGCGATTCGAAGAGGGCGGCACAATCACCTATCGTAAGCATCTATTTGTCTTACTGGAACAGGTCGGCTGGCCTACGATTTTAATTTTTGTGTTCATTGGCGCGATCATTGCGCGCCTGGTGAATCTTGCACAGGTAGAACACCTGGCATTGATCACGATCACGCAAGGGCATGTGGTCATCGAGCCGCTGTTTCTTGCCTTACTGATCGCGACGGTTCCTTTTATTTTTTGGTGGGTATATCAGTATTTAGACTGGAGCAACGATATTTTCCAGGTTACCCCAGATCAAATACTCGACATTGATCGCAAGCCTTTTGGAACAGAGCAACGCCGATCCGCACCGCTGGAAAACATCTTGAGCACAAAAGCGGATCGCGTCGGTTTATTGGGTGTAATGTTCAACTTTGGGAACGTCTATATCTCTGTAGGCAGTATGGAACTAGCCTTTGAAGATGTCTATAATCCTGTAGCTGTTCAGTTGGATATTGACCAACGGAGAATAGCGCATAATGCAAAGAAAAAAGAAACGGAAGATATCGCTGAACGTGATTTCCTGGCCGATGTGTTCGCAGAATATCATCGCAACAGCGAGGAATTCCGCCGCGAAGAAGAAACGCGGTCGCCCGGCGAAAATGAAGTACAATAGGCCGCTGAAATCCTCTTATTGGTGGATGCTCTATGCCCATACGCGAAATCGTGACTCTCCCGCACCCGAGCCTGCGGCGCAAAGCCCGACCGGTTACTAAATTTGACAACAGCTTGCAAACCCTGATTGACGACATGATCAAGACCATGCGCGCCGCCCCGGGCGTGGGGCTGGCGGCCCCGCAGTTGGGTGTTTCCGAGCGCGTTATCGTGGTCGAATATGGCGACGAGGAGGATGAGACCGTCCCCAAGAAGCTATACGCGCTAGTCAACCCGGAACTCAAAATTACCTCCAACGAGACCGAAGTCGGCGTGGAGGGCTGTCTCTCCGTCCCTGGGCTGCTGGGCGAGGTGGAGCGTTCGCTGGCGGTGACGGTCAAGGGTCTGAACCGGCGCGGCCAGCCGATGCGCATCAAGGCCAGGGGCTGGAAGGCGCGCATCTTCCAGCATGAGATTGATCACCTGAATGGCGTTGTCTTCACTGACCGCGCCACGAGAATCTGGAAGCCGGAGCCGGGTGAACCGGCGCTGGATAACGTTTGATATGCTTTGGTCGCCGTCCCCGGCGGCCAACCTGCGCCGCGGACGGCGCAGGGAGCAACTATGTTTTTGACCCACCTCTCCCTGACCAACTTCCGCAACTTTGCCCGCCTTGATATTGACATACCGAGGCGGGTTGTTCTGCTGGTGGGGAGCAATTCCCAGGGCAAAACCAGCATACTGGAAGCTATCTATTTCCTGGCCGCGTTCACGTCTATGCAAACGCACCTGGACCGGCAACTGGTCAATTTCATCGCTGCACGCCAGGAGTTAGCGGTGGCGCGCCTGGTAGCAGAGTACACGCGCGGGCCAACGGCACACAAGCTCGAGGTGCGCTTAATTCTCGAACCGAGTGGTGTAAACGGTCAAAGGCTGCGCAAGGAAATCCTCCTCGACGGCGTCAAGCGTCCGCTCTCGGAGGTGATCGGCCACTTCAACGCCGTCATCTTCATCCCCCAGATGATGCAGATCATCGAGGGCGGCCCGGAAGAGCGCCGCCGTCACCTGAACCTGGCGCTGGCGCAGACGATCCCAGCGTATGCCCGTACCCTGAACGAGTACGGACAGGCGCTGACGCAGCGCAATGCCCTGCTCAAGCTGCTCAACGAGCGCGGCGGAGATGCCTCGCAATTGGATCCTTGGGATGCTAACCTGGCGAGCAGCGGCGCGCAGATCATCCTGGCCCGTATCCAGGCGGTGCAGGAGATCGAGAAATTGGCCGCCCGCGTGCATTTCGAGCTGACCCACCGCCAGGAGGTGCTGCGCCTGAACTACCTGCCGGCCTACGACCCGCTGCCGCGCCCGCACGGCCAGATCGCCATGCTGCTCAACGAGCCGGTTGACAGGGGCAAGCTGACTTTGGAAGAGATCCAGCAGGGTTTTCTGCGACGGCTGCAGGAAGTGCGCAGCGAGGAGATCGCGCGCGGCATGACGACCCTCGGCCCGCACCGCGACGAGCTGCGTTTTCTGTCCAACGGCATTGACCTGGGCGATTACGGCTCGCGCGGTCAGGTGCGCACGACCCTGCTGGCGCTCAAGCTGGCCGAGGTCGAATGGATGAAGAAGAGGACCGGCCAGTGGCCGGTGCTGCTGCTCGACGAGGTGCTGGCCGAGTTGGATATCCAGCGCCGCGTTGATTTGCTGGCTTATATCGAAAAAAGCGAACAAGCCTTGCTGACCACTACTGACATGAATCTGTTCGCGCCTGGCTTCATTGAACGGGTCAAGGTTTGGCGAGTGGAGGATGGCAAAGTCAGTGGTCAGTGATCAGTGTTCAGTAATCGGTGTTCAGTTGTCGGTAAGGAGGAAGGATGTCTGTCAAACACGCGAACGATATCCCTGTGGAGCCGGTCAAGGCCGGGGATAAGACCACCATCCAGGTGCTCATCTCTTCGCAGGAGGGGCCGAACTTTGCCATGCGGCGTTTCGTCATGCAGCCCGGCGGTGGGATGCCCAACCATACCAATACGGTCGAGCACGAGCAGTACGTGCTGCGCGGCCATGCCCGCATCGGCATTGGTGATGAAGTATTCGATGTTCAGGCCGGGGATATGGTTTTCATCCCGGAGGGCGTGCCGCATTGGTATCAGAATGTGGGGGAGGAGAATTTCGAGTTCCTGTGCATGATCCCCAACAAGCCGGATGAGATAAGGATCATTGGGAAGGGATGCTGACGGTTCGCGATTCTCCTGCGCGAGGACTTTGACGTAACTACCTGCCCCCGTTCTTCGCGACCGCGTAGCGTCCCTTTCGCGAAGCACCCTGCGGGTAGGGAAGCACCCTGCGGGTTGGGGGTCGCGCCCTTCGCGGTTCAAGAACTTGATCTTGCTACAGCGGCTTCTTCGCCGGGATGCCCGACTTGCGCGGATATTGCCCCGGCGTCGCAGCGACTTTATCAATCACCACAAGATAGTGTTCATCGGCCACGCCCGGCAGTGTGACGGGGATCAACTGCCGCATTTGGCCGCCGAGCATCTTGAGGGCTGGCTCCGCTTTGTGGACTTCCGCCGGGCCGCTGACCCCTTTCTGCGCCAGCATGTGGCCGTTAACCTGTAGCAGGGGGAGGAGATACTCCGCCAGCACCGGCAGGTCGGCCACGGCGCGCGCTACGGCCCAATCGTATTGCTCGCGGTGCGCGGCCATTTGCCCGACCTCCTCGGCGCGCGCCGTGAGCACCTCCACACCCTCCATTTTCATCTCGGACACGATGTGGCGGCAGAACCTGGCTTTCTTGCCGACCGATTCAACCAGCGTCAGGCGCATGGCAGGATACAGGATTTTCAGCGGCAGGCCGGGGAATCCCGCGCCGGTGCCGATATCCACCAGGCGCGAGGGGGGATTTCCTTTCCACGCCAGCACGCAGGAGAAAGAGTCGAGAAAGTGCTTGGTGCGGATTCCTTCCGCATCATGGATCGCGGTCAGGTTGAATTTCTGGTTCCAGTCCAGCAGTTCGCGTTCGTAATGAATCAAGGCCACCACCTGCCGTCCGGTCAGGTGGATGCCGAAGAGTTGTTGCGCCTCACGGGCGAGTTTGTCCATTCCCTTGATTATAAAAGACCTGACAGGTTTTTGGGGAACCTGCCAGGTCTACTGATCACTGAAAACTGATCACTGATTACTGCTTACTGGCCTGTGCGGCTTTCTTTACTTTCTTCGCCTTGTTCTTGCGTACAGCGGCCACGATGCCCCAGATGACCAGCGCAATCGGGCCGAAGATGAGTACCAGCACCCACAGGTAGTACAGGAAGAAGCGGATCAGGAAGTTGACGAAACCTTCCAGGAAGTTGACCAGTCTCTGGATGGCCTCGAGCGCCACACCCTTGGGCTGCCAGCCGCCGATCTCGACCGGCTTGATGGTTTTCTCGGCGATCAGGGTCACATTGATGAGCGAATAGCTCGATGACTGCTCATAATACTGCATCTGGCCTTTGATCTGTTCGATCTGCCCGCGCACGGCAACGATTTGATTATAGACAGCCAGCACATCTTGTGTCTTGGAAGTGGTAGTGGAGTTGGGATTGTTCTTGGCTTCTTCCATGATGGCCTGGAGTTCCTTTTCGGCCAACTCCAGGTTGGTCAATTGGCTTTTCAGATCCGTGTATTGCGCGGTCACATCTTCGCCGGAACGTGTTTCATTCTGCACCTCGACGGCATCGGCTTTGATCTGGCTCATGGCAGTGTCCAACTTGTCGGCCGGGACGCGGATGGAGATGGCCCCTTGCGGGGCAGTATCGCCATTTTGCATGTAGGTCTGGTACATGTTCATCGAGACAACGAAGCCACCCATGCTCGTTGCCATCTGGGAGATGGCGTCCATCTTGGCCTGCGGGTCTTTGACGACGACCGTCAGGTCAGCGTTCATGATGACCAGCCGGTCCGAGGTCGTGGCGTTGGCGGCGTTGGCGACACCGCTGACCGATGTTCGGGCAACATCGGCCGAGGGCATTTCCATCGGCGCGGCGGACTCCTGCGCAACGCCTCCCGGCTGGGAATAGATCTCTGGCGACGGCGTGCTGGCTGCTCTAACGCCGCAGGCAGATAGCAAAGCAGCGATGATGATGATTGTGGCAAGTACGGTTTGCTTGAACATGGCTTCTCCTCCTGAGAATAAATTTCGGATGGGTTTTGCGCAATAGACGCACTGTGTTTGGAAAAAGTTCCGCTGATACTTGTCAGGCAAAGTAATTCGGTCAATTCGAGTAATTCGATGCGTAAAAATATTGTCAGCAAGCCTAATCGAAATCCGTCGGCCATTCTGGGTGACGGTAATGCTCGAACATGCGGGCGATCTGGGATGGGGTCACCCGCGCCAGGGATAGCTCTGGGATCTCATCCTTCATCTTTCATCCTTCATCCTTTATCTCACCAGCCTCCTCCGAACTGCTCGGCGTGACGGCTTTCATCCTTCATCTTTCATCCTTCATCCTCTATCTCACCAGCCTCCTGCCAGCCGCTCGGCATGTCGGGGAGGCAGGCCAGCCTCCAGGATGCGCTTTTGCACCGCCGGGATGTCGTATTCCACCCGGCGCGGCTCCCAGACCTTCGTCTCAGGGTAGAACAGCGCATAGGCGGCCCGCGGATCGCGGTCGCGCGGCTGCCCGACCGAGCCTGGGTTCAGGATGGCGCGCTCAGTCAGCTCGTAACTCTCGCCCGCCGCGGGGACGACGATGTCCACGCTATCTCGCATGGCGCGATGTTGGAACACCACCTGCATGTGCGAATGTCCGACGAAGCACCAGGGGGTCGAGAAGAAGCCCAGGTTGAGGCGGGCGGTCAAGGTGTTCATCACGTACTCCCAGATCGGGTCGCGCGGGCTGCCGTGCGCCAGCGAGACCTCGCCACACACCACCACCTCGCGTGGCAAGCCGGTCAGAAAGGTCAAACTTTCATCGGAGAGCGTCTCCTTATGCCACACGAGTGACCGGCGGGCATCGTGATTAAAAGCTGCCAGCGCCAAACTGCCGGCTGCGGCCGTATCATGGTTGCCCATCAGGCATGTCAGCTTGGGCAGGCTGCGGATCCTCTGGACACATTCGTTTGGGTCTGGGCCGTAGCCGACGATATCCCCCAGGCACCAGGTTTCGTCCACATTCCCGCCGTCGGCCAGCACGGCCTCCAGCGCGGTCAAATTGGCGTGAATATCGGAGATTACCAGGATGCGGGTCACTTGTTCTCCAGCAGAGCGGCGAGGCGTGCGACGATTGTTTCCGCAACTTCTGTCTTACTCATCAGCGGCAAGGCTTCTTTCCTTCCGTCAGCGTAGATGAGGGTGACGCGGTTGGCGTCCGCGCCAAAACCGGCGTCGGGGGCGGTGATGTCGTTGGCGGCGATCACGTCCAGTTTTTTGGACGCCAGTTTCGCGGCAGCGTTCTCCAACAGATCGCGACTCTCGGCGGCGAACCCTACAACCACGCGTGGCCGTTTCTCTCCGGACCCGGGGCCTGCTCCTGCTCCGAGCGAAGTCGAGGAGACCGTTTCGAGGATGTCCGGCGCGGCCTCCAGCTCGATCTGCGGAATCCCGTCCCGTTTCTTGAGCTTGTCCCCGGCGACCGTTTTCGGGCGGAAGTCGGCTGGCGCGGCCGCCATGAGCAGCGCATCGGCCGATGTGGATTCGGCCAGCACGGCCTCCAGCATCTCCTGCGCCGTGCGGACCTCCACGAGCCGCGCCCCAACCGGCGCGCTCAAGGCGGTGGGGGCAGCGATCAACGTGACCTGCGCGCCCGCATCAATCGCGGCCTGCGCCAGGGCGTAGCCCTGCTTGCCGGAGGAGCGATTGGTGAGCAGGCGCACCGGGTCGAGCGGCTCCTGTGTCCCGCCCGCTGTGACGACCACTTTCCTGCCAGCCAGCTTGTCGTTCTTGCCCAGCACCAGCCGGATGTGGCCGAGCAATTCGGCCGGTTCGACCATGCGTCCCTTGCCGCTCAGACCGGAAGCCATGCGTCCCTCGGCCGGCCCGGCGATCCACGCGCCGCGCGCCACGAGAATTTTCAAATTCTCCTGCGTGGCCAGGTGGCTGAACATGCCCACGTCCATGGCCGGGGCGATCAGCAAGGGACATCTGGCTGCCAGCGCCGTGATGGTCAGCAGGTTATCGGCGATGCCGTGCGCCAGCTTTGCCATAGTATTGGCTGTGCAGGGCGCGATGACCAGCAAATCCGCGCTGTGACCCAATCCCACGTGCAGCACGTGCGCCTCGCCGCCCCACAGGTCAGCCTCGGTGAAAGCCTTTCGCCCGGTGACCGACTGGAAAGTGAGCGGCGTGACGAACTTCTCCGCGGCAGAGGTGAGAATCACATCCACCTGCGCGCCTTCCTGGGTCAGTTTGGAGGCCAGGTCGGCGGCTTTGTAGGCCGCGATGGAGCCGGTCACGCCGAGCAGGAGGTGTTTGGAGGTGAGGATGGACATGGTTATCGTAGAGGCAAGTAGCGCACTTGCCCTTCCCATTCGTCATCAAGACTGCATTCAGCCAATAGAAGAATATCTTCGATAGCTGTTCCCAACGGAACGGTCTGGCTGACTTCGATAACACCAGGCATATATTTTCCTGATAAGACGCGCTCGTAAGCATATTGTTTCATTGTGCTGACATCGTGTGTAAGCAAAACCCTGCCTTCTCGTGCCGCCCATTCGAGTATGGCAGGGTCATCAGCGCTAGAGAGTCCAACATCCTGAACACGGATAATATCCAAATCCGGCTTTTGGCGAAGTAATCCGCGCAAAATGTCGTTATCGAAGTCCTCGTCGGCCGCTAGTCGAAGCATAGATCTATTTTGCCTTCGACTTCCGCATCATCAAGCGTTCACGAATTCCGACTGGATTATACTTTTCTTCGATCTGCTCCCGGATCGCCTGACGTTGTTTATTGCGCGCTTCTAGATATTGATCTACCTCGTATCGGTTTTGCAAGTAATAACCGATAACAGAGTAAATATCCGGCAGATGAAGCGTTGGGTACCGATGAGCAATTTCCTCTGCCGTTGCGCCTCCCAGGAACGCGGCAATGACCGTATCCAGCGTAACGCGGGTACTGCCAACACGCGCCACGCCGTCGGCGTCTATTGTCAGGGGGACAGGCTGGGTTTCGATCATGAGAGCCATAGGTGTTCTCCTGCCGGTATTATACTGCCAAACAAATGCTGTAAACAAAAGGCTCTTTCAGTAAAGCGCCACCTCCCACCCTTTCATCTCCTCCCCCTCATACACGAACTTCGCCGAGAAAAACTTCTCCTCCTGCAGCCACTGGAAGAAAATGTGGTCGCTCGGCCATAAAGGCAGCGACTCTAACTCCGCGTTGGGAATCCATTTCAGGTAGCCCTCGCCGTTCTCTTTCAACTCTCCGCTGAATTCTTGCGCAGTGAACACGAAAACGTACCAGTCCTCGCCTTTGAAGCCGGGGAACATGAGCAGGCCGCGTAAACGTGGGTTTTCGATTGTCAGCTCGGATTCCTCGCGCACCTCGCGGATGACACATTCTTCCGGTGTCTCGCCCTCCTCGAACTTGCCGCCCAGGCCGTTCCACTTCCCGGCATGGATGTCGTCCGCGCGCTTGACGCGGTGGAGCATCAGCGTGTGGCCTTCATGACGCAGGTAACAAAGGGTGGCAAGAATCATCACTGATTTTGGGTGGTTATCTTCGTTCGTATCCCCAGTATGAAGCTGTACAACGAGATCAAGATCAGGGGCACGTGTAACAATGTCCAGTAGACGCCGCCGGATGGCTCTTTCATGAAAGCGATGACCAGTGTTATCACGCTGATGAGGATGCCAACGAACCCTTGCACCCTTAGCAGTAATAGATTTACCTTTGGGTAAATGAAGAGCAGCACAGTCAGATAAATCGGGGTCATCATGCAAAATGCAGTCGGGGAGTACGAAACGATAAAGTACCTCAGATGGAGCTGCCAGGTTTGGTCTGGATCCCAAAAAGCGAGCAAAGCCAGGGGAATAGCCCAATAGGGTTTGCGCTGGCTCTTATCCCAGGTGTAATCATTCTTGGGCGCCCACGCCTCCCAAAGCCAAAGCAGAAAAACAATCAGGTACCAGGCGAAAAGTTCACTGATCAACACCAGCCCGTATTTTTCGGTGACCACCGAGGTTTGTATAAATGCAATGTAGGCATAATTCAAGGCGACCAATAGTGAAAAAGCGCGGCCGAACCTCTTCCCCAACACCAGCAGGGCGACAATCAATAAGAGCACAAACAGATGCATGATCGGCATGGAGGCTTGGTACGTGAGCTTTTTGTTGTACACCTCATCGGATACATGCCAGATGAAACTGTTCAACTCACGCCAGTATCCCAGGCCGGTGCTGGCAAAGGGCGGCAGGATGGCAGGAACGAGGAAGGCCAATAGATAGAACCACCACTTGCGGGTAAGGCGTTCGACCTGTTGATAGAGATCCGTCTTCATGTTACCGGTCATTTCCTCTTCGGGCAAAAATCTTATCGCGAATTGCTCTGTAAACCGCAGGCAGCAGGATTGCCAGGTATACGCTCATCGGTACGATCCATAACCATCTAAGCGCCTGGAATCCGTATTCGAAAAAGAGAAAACCGAGATTGCCCAGCAGGACGGGAAGCCAGCCGACGGGCAGCGCATACAAGGTCAGCAGGTCAGCGGATTGGAAATAAGGGATGACCAAGGGGCAGGCGGCTGCCAGGGCGAGGAAGCGTCTCTCGCGCGGCAGGGGGAGAAGCAGCGGCAGCAGCCAGAGAACGAGGGCGGCCGGCCCGATCCAGCGCCAGAGGCTTATGGAGCCCCAATCATAAGGCGGGACATGCTGGATGCGCGTCAGAAGGTCTAGCGGCCAGTTCGGACGCCAGATCAAGGAGAGACCGGCAAGGATGGCGGGCAATACCAATATGCGCAGCCGCTCGGACCAGGTCACTTTAGCGCTCAGCCAGAGCAGCAACCCGAACGGTATTCCAATCTGGAATTTGGTGCTGGCAAGAAAGAAGCCCAGGCCAGCCAGGCGCCAGCGGCGGTGCGCGATTGCCCACCAGCCAAGCGCCAGCCCCCCAACCAGGATGCCGATGATCTGACCCAGGAATAGCGCGTAAAACATTTGAAATGTCAGCAGAGCCAGGGTCGTGTTTCCACCGAAGATGCGCGCCGCAAGGAAGAGACAGAGGATATTCAGGATATCCCACAGTACGTAACCCCACCAGTAAGGTATCCTGGCCCACAGCCAGAGAACGGGTAAAACCCAGTCTGCGTAATAGAACTGGAGCAGGTCGCCCTCGGCAGTTTTGACATAAACGTTGTAATCAAAGGGTTGGATGTGTAACTGCCCGTGCACCCAAAGAAAAATACCCACCGAACAAAGCGCAAGGGTAAGGGCGAACAATTCCCCGAGCGAAAGACGGGCGCGCAGGCGGGCATCCATTTCGGCAGCGGTCGTATCGAATTTGGCGAGGTTGGCGTGGAGGAAAGCCATGCAGTTTTGTTAGATGTAGAACCTCATCGGGTCAATCTCCTCACGCAGCAGGCGCAATTCCTCCGCGCTGGGCGGCTCATTCGCCCCGACCTTTTCCGGCATGACCAGCTCGAAGCCGGTGCTGGCGACCACTTCCTCGACCGTCACACCAGGATGCAGGGACTTGAGCCTCATGCGGCAGGTTTCAGGGTGGTAATCCATCAGCGCCAGGGTCGAGACGACGTAAGCCGGCCTGGTTCCGGGCGGAAGTCCGGCCGCTTCGCGCGCCCCGCGGCCGGTTAAAAATCCGGGTGTGGTCAGAAAATCCACTTTCGGGACGAAGCGGCGGGCGTCGTGTTGCATGATGGCGATGGTTTGCCAGCAGTGACTGCCCACGTCGTTGCCGCCGCCGGAGCCGGGCAGGCGCACCTTGGGGTGGTCGTGGTCGCCGATGGTGACGCTGTTCAGGTTGCCGTAGGGGTCAATCTGCGCCCCGCCCAGGAAGCCGTAGTCAATGAAGCCGCGCTGGGCGGTCTCCATCGTGTCGCAGATGCCCAGGGCGGAGATGCCCTTGTGGAAGGTGCGCGCCTCGCCGACGGCGCGCGGCAGTTCCTCCATGATCGCGCCCGTCCCGCCGAACTCGAAGACCGGGATGAGGTTCGGGGCGGTGGTCTTGGCGGCCAGCATGGCGGCCAGCATGGGGATGCCGGTGCCGATGAGGCAGGTCGTCCCATCCTCGAAGAGACGGGCTGCCACACAGATCATCAATTCAGTTTTGGAATAAGTCTGGTCAGTCATAAGTTTTTGCCTTTTTCATTCACCACGGAGCGCACAGCCTGCCCTCCCGCAGGGACATTGGGACGATGTGGCGG
>Ga0210047_1000068_pt1 | contig 37929 bp, 35 predicted proteins | sample CryGeyCG2014_300_3_FD_185453 | JGI IMG/M metagenome (GOLD analysis project Ga0210047, IMG submission 185453) | Groundwater microbial communities from aquifer - Crystal Geyser CG01_land_8/20/14_3.00 (SPAdes) (version 2) | ecosystem: Environmental > Aquatic > Deep subsurface > Groundwater | place...
CAACATATTTTTCAAGGAGAGATTAAAAGACGCTTTAGGATTAGGTCTGTAAAATGCCATTGGCTAGCATTTTTATGATACAATTTTAAGAGAAATTAGGTGTTGACACAGAATTTATTACACTCCCTAGTTATTTAAAAAAAGTAATTCATCAAGCCTTAATTGGCTTTAGAAAAGAGTATGAACTGCAACTCAAAGAGAAAGATGGCAAAGAATATCCAATTATTTCAATTCCTCAGAAGGAACTTGGCTTTACAGATGATTTTGAAGAGTTAGATGTTTCAAAAAATGTTTACGATAAATTTTATAATCGTAAAAAATATCTTGGTAAAGATAATGAAGAACTTTTTATAAATTTTTTGGAAAAACATCAAAATATATCTTGGTGGCATAAGCAAAATGACAGCGGTAAAGATAATTTTGCAGTAGAGTATTTTGACACGCAAGAGAAAAAAGAGAGACTTTTTTATCCTGATTTTATCATCAAAACAGTTGATAATAAAATTTATTTAGTGGATACAAAAAAAGATGCAACTGCAAAATCAACTGAGACAAAAGATAAAGCAGAAGCTTTGCAAAAGTGGATAAAAGAGAATCAGGATAAATATGAGTTGGAGATTATTGGAGGTATTGTTATATCTAAATATCCGAATTGGTTAATTCATTTTAGTGATGTGTATATTTATGAAAATAGTGATGATTGGAATATCTTTTTAAATTAAAATCATCTTGGCATGTGGAAATTCCCACATGACGTAGAGTTAAAAAACTAAAACTTTTAAAACAGAGTTTGCAACTATGTTAGCCCACCAATCTTGAAATATCATTATAGAGTCCTAATCCCATAAGTGAGAAAAGAATTACCCAGCCTGCAATGGTGAGTTTAATCACGATTGCTTCGCTTGCCTCACGTCTTGCAATAAGCTCATACAAATTAAACATGATATGTCCTCCATCAAGTGCAGGAATAGGGAGTAGGTTGAGCACACCCAAGTTCACAGAAATTAGGCCTGCAAAAAAGAGTACACTCATCCAGCCTGCATCTGTAGCATCTGAGGTGAGTTTCACTATACTAATCACTCCCCCCAGCTCTTTTGCAGGTACTTCTCCGAGTATAAGCTTCTGTAAACCAGTGAAGATAACCGTTGAAGCAAAAAGAGTCTGCTCGGTTGCATAGGAGAGTGTTTCACTTGGAGAGAGTTCTAACTTGTGTGAAACACCAGCACTTCCAATCCCAATCATCTTTTTATTTATAACTTCATTGTACATATTTGTAGTCTGCGTGATTTTAGGAGTGAGTATTTTATACTCTAAAAATCCCTCTCTTTGTATCTCAAAATTTAATGCGCCTTGGGAAGTTGCAATGGTCTCAGCCATCTCTTTCCATGTAGTGATTTTTATGTTGTTGATTGAGATAACTCTGTCATTTGTTTGAAGTCCTGCAATCTCTGCAGGTGACTCTTTTACAATATCTCCGATAACTGGAGAGAGAATATTTGGTCCACCAAGGGCAATAGTAAAGTATAAAACAAAGGCTAAAATAAAGTTCGCAACAGGACCTGCTAGAAGAATAAAAATCTTTTGAATCGGAGTTTTTACATTATAGCTATCTTCATCATAACTTTTTTTCGTCGGGTCACTGTCATCTTGTCCCTTCATCTTTACATAGCCACCAAGTGGAATCGCTGAGATACTCCATTGTGTATTATAAGCATGAAATGAAAAAAGTTTTTTCCCAAAACCTATACTAAAAACCTCTACACAAACACCCATAAGTCGAGCGGCAAGATAGTGACCTAGTTCGTGAAAAAAGATAAGAGCAGATAAAACTAAAAGAGAGACTAACCAACTCATTATTTAGCATCCTTTAAAAGAGTGTTTTTAAATGCATAGAGATACTCCATCCCTGAGTAAACTGTGAGAACAACGGCAATCCAAAGAAGCTCACTTCCAAAGGGCCAGTGCATCAGTAAAAAACCAATCGCAATCATCTGTGCAACTGTTTTTATTTTTCCTGCCCATGAAGCTTTTACACTAATGCCCTCATTGACTGCAATCGTTCTGATACCTGTAATAAAAAGTTCACGAACGATGATGATATAGATAGCCCAAGCACTTGCTTCTCCCATCATCATAAGTCCTAAAAAAGCTGCGAGTGTAAGCATCTTATCTGCAAGTGGATCCAAAATCGCACCTAACATTGTTGACTGGTTCCACTCTCTAGCTATGTAGCCATCAAAAAAATCTGTTGCTGAAGCGAGCACAAAAAGAAGTGATGAAGCATAATAGTTCCAACTGATATGAAAACCATTTTCTGTAAAGAGTTCTGGATTTAAGATAATCCAAAACATAAGAGGTGCTAAGAGTATGCGAAGTGAAGCTAATATGTTTGGTAAATTTAGCACAAAAATCCTTATTAAATAAAGTGTGAGAGTTTAGCTATTTATTGCTTACTTAGGGTTGATATAGCTTAATATAGCAAGTGAAAAGTTCATTTTATCGACTCTCTTATATATCAATAAAGAAGTTTATGAATTAGAACTTATATTAAAAAATTATAATATTTATTAAATTATATATTTATTTCTAAAAAATTATTGTATAATTATTCATTCAAATCAGGAGAATAATATGAAAAGAATCGTTGTTTTATTAGCAGTTTTAGGTTTAAGTACATCGGCTATGGCAGATGCTTATGCAAAATGTGTTGCTTGTCATGGTGCAGCTGGTGAGACTACAGCACTTGGTAAAAGTAAAGTAATTGCTGAGTTTACTAAAGCAGAGATTGTGACTGCATTAAATGGTTACAAAGATGGCACTTATGGTGGTGCAATGAAAGGTTTGATGAAAGCTCAAGCTACTCCATTAACTGAAGCAGACATTCAAGCAATTGCTGAAAAAATAGGTAAATAATTTTTTTGTTTCCAAGGTAATCTTGGAAACAAATCAAAATCTTCTCTAAAAATCCCCAACTTACTGAAAAGTAGTTCCACCATCTATAACAATAGTTTGACCTGTTAACCAAGAAGACTCATTTCCACATAAGAAGAGACAAGCACCTGTCAGGTCTGTTGCTTCACCCATTCTTGAAAGTGGTGAGCGTTTTACGACTTCGCTTTTTACCTCTTCATAGTTAGGAAATGCTTTAAGAGCATCTGTATCAATTGGACCGCCACTTACTGCATTGACTCTGATACCTTTTTCTCCAAGTTCAGCCGCCGCATAGCGAACCATAGCCTCAACTGCTGCTTTGTTTGTTCCATGACCTGCATAGTTTGGAGTATAGACTAAGTTTCCAGTCGAACTCATACTTATGATACTACCACCACCCACTTTCTCAATTCTCTTCGCCGCTTCTTGTGCACCAACAACAAAAGCATCTACAGTTGCAGTATAGATGTTGTTTAAACCTTTTGGTTTAAGTCTCATAAAAGGACCAAAGCCACCGACAACAGCACGACCAGAGATAATTGCATTGGAGATAAAGAAATCAAGTCTATCAAAATCTTCATCAAAGAGTTTATAAACATCTTGATACATTAAAGGCTCTAAAATATCTAGCTTATAAGCTCTACACTTTACACCAAACTGAGCCTCAACATCTGCAATAATTTCATTCGCAGTATCAGCACTTGAGGCATATGTAAATGCTACATCGCACCCTTTTTGTGCAAAAGCATACACTATCGCTTTACCAATTCCTCGAGTTCCACCGCTTACAAATAGAGTTTTACCTTTCATTTAGAGTCCTTTAATTTCATAGTTTTTCATTACTTCTTCGATACGCTTCATATTTTCTAAGCTTGGAGCCAGAAGTGGAAGGCGGTACTCGAGAGTATCAATAAGCCCAGCGATATACATTGCCGCTTTAATTGGCATAGGGTTCGCTTCACAAAACATCACTTTGTTAAGTGGAAAGAGCTTGTCATTGATAGCTTTTGCAGCAGCAAAATCTCCGCTGAGTGCCAATCGAACCAATTCTGACTTCAAATCAGGCACAAGGTTTGCAGTCACAGACGTGATACCTGCTCCACCGTTTGCTAATATAGGAAAGTCTATCGCATCATCTCCTGAAAATACTTTAAGATCAGGGCGACGTGATAAAAGTTCAACTGTACGCTCTAAACTCCCAGTTGCTTCTTTGATACCATAGATGTTTTTGACATCATCAAAAAGTCTGATAACAGTATCTGCACTTATATCAACAACAGTACGACCTGGAACATTGTAGAGCATAAAAGGGAGGTCAGGTACAGATTCGGCAATGGCTTTGTAGTGCTGATAGAGTCCCTCTTGGGATGGCTTTACATAGTAAGGTGCAACAGAGAAAATAGCATCTACACCACACTCTTGTGCGACTTTAGCTGCATTGATTGCCTCAGATGTTGAGTTACTTCCTGCACCTGCGAGAACTTTTGTAGCTGTTCCTTTACAAACTTCTACTGCTATCTCCATACATCTTCTATCTTCATCGTAAGAGAGGGTTGCGCTCTCGCCTGTAGTCCCAACGGGACAGACTGCATTGATGCCATTGTTAATCTGTCTTTTTATAAGTGCAGCAAAAGTTTGCTCATCGAGTTTTCCATTTTTAAATGGAGTAATTACTGCTGTGGTTGAACCTGTGACTCTATTCATTTAATTACCTTTTTTTAAAATTACAGTTGTTGATTTGTCAAAGTTAAAATATTTTTTTGCAGATTCTTGAACATCTTTTGCTGTTACTTTGTTAATATTTTCTTCATACGTTAAAAGAGGTCTGATGTCGCCTCGCACGAGATAACTTCCATAAAGATTTGCAACAGAAGTTGAGCTCTCAAGTGAGTAGATAAAATCTGCTTTGGAGTTGAGTTTGACTTTCTCTAACTCCTCTTTTGTGACCTCTTCATTTTTCATACGTTCTATCTGCAAAAGAAGCTCTTTTTCTACATCTTCAGCTTTTACACCTGGGTTACAAACTGCAAGGAAGATGAAAAGACTTGGGTCAATATTTTCCATATTGTAAGCATAGATTTGATTGACAAGCTGTTTTTTAACCACTAACTCTTTGTAAAGTCTTGAGCTTTTTCCAGAGTAGAGTATTTCAGAAATGACACTGAGGTTTATCTGGTCTGGATCTTGAAAGTTAGGAATATGGAAGTTTATAGAGAGCATTTCCACTTCACTCTCTTTGTGAATGATAACTCTTTTTGCTCCATCTTGCTCTGGTTCTATAAACTTGAACTCAGGGATTTTTACACTGTTTTTTATATGTGAAAACTCTTTTTTAGCTTTTTTAAAAACTTCTTTAGGCTCAATATCGCCTGTTACTACAAGAATCGCATTGTTTGGTTGATAATAGGTTTTATGAAAATCTTTTATATCTTTGATAGTCCAAGTTTTTATATCGTTTTTAAAGCCGATTGGTGTCCAGTGGTAAGGGTGATATACATAAGCATTGTTGAACATTTTAAAGTACATATAACCCATTGGAGAGTTGTCTGTTCTCCATTTTCTCTCTTCCATTACAACATCACGCTCTGGTTGAAACTCTTTATCTTTTAGATTGAGATTTTGCATCAACTCTGCATAGAGTTCTATTGATTTTGAAAAGTTTTGTGTGCTTGATTTGATATAGTAATGCGTGTAGTCAAAACTAGTCGAAGCGTTGTTCACTCCTCCTATACTCTTAACCTCTTTATCAAACTCACCTGCATTGAGGTTTTTTGTTGATTTGAAGTTCATGTGTTCAAGCATGTGAGCAATTCCAGTTTTACCCATAATCTCATTTCTACTTCCAACTTTGTAGAAGATATCAGTGCTGATAACATTTGTGTTATTATGGAGTGGAATGACAACTATTTGTAGTCCATTCTCGAGTGTTTGTGTTTCATATTTTGGTAGCGATGATGCCATGAGTGTTCCTAAAAAAAGTGTAAGTAGTAGCAGAAAATTCATATTATTTCCTGTCTATACCGATTGCTTGGGTTATATTTGTATATCCATCTGCACGTAGAAGCTCGATGAGCGCTTTATTGATGTCCATAATCATATCAGGACCATGAAAAACAAGTCCGCTATAGATTTGAACAAGAGATGCACCCGCTTTGATACGTCTGTAAACTTCCTCTGCAGAATCAATTCCACCAACAGAGATGAGTACTGTTTTTCCATAAAGCTCTTTTGCAATTGCTTCAAAAATCTCAAAACTTTTCTCTTTTAAAACAGCTCCGCTTAATCCACCTATATCTTTTGGCTCTTCTACAAGCGAATAATCAATTGTAGTATTTGTAGCGATGATCCCATCGGCTCCTTTTTCCACAGCCATTTTTGTAAGTGCTACCGCATCCTCTTTACTCATATCGGGAGCGATTTTTAATAAAATAGGCTTTTTTGTTAGAGCTTTTGCCTCTGCAAAAAGTCTTGTAATAAACTCCTCATTTTGTAAATCTCTGAGTCCTGGAGTGTTGGGTGAAGAGATATTTATAACAAGATAATCGCCTAAGTCATGAAGTGCTTTGATAAGCGTCGTGTAATCATTTATGGCTTCACTCTCAGAAGTGAGTTTATTTTTACCAATATTGATACCGACTGGAGTTGTGTAGGGATAGAGTTGTTTAAGTCTCTTTTGTACTTTGAGCAGTCCATCGTTGTTGAAGCCCATAGCATTTTGGATACTCCTCTCTTTGACATGTCGAAACATTCTAGGTTTAGGGTTTCCCTCTTGTGGCTTAGGCGTCACTGTTCCTATCTCCGTGAAACCAAACCCTAAAGTTTGTATGCCTCGAATCATAGTAGCATTTTTATCAAAGCCAGCACCAAGACCAACAGGATTTAAAAAGGTGCGTCCAAAAATCTCTTGCGTTAAGAGTGGGTCACTTATAAAGTGAGAACCCAAGAAAGGGTTAAATGGAATTTGACAAAGATTAGGAGCTCTTAAAATGCACTCAACAAGGTGATGCGCTGATTCTGGCTGAAGCTTGAAAAGCCAAGGTTTTATGTTTTCATAATTAATCATTTATTATATTTCCACGTTTAAAAATTAAGTGATTATACTAAAATAAAGGTAAAATTAGGATAAACAAGGAATTTGCTATGAAGAACATAACTGTATTAGTGCCTTTGGCATGTGGATTTGAAGAGATTGAAGCTGTGACGATTATCGATGTATTAAGACGTGCAAAAATAGAAGTTTTAGTGGCTTCTTTAGATGGGGAATCATTCGTCAAAGGGGTGCATGGAATCACTATCCAAACAGATGTACAACTCAAAGATGTAAATGCCGACATGCTCGATATGATAGCACTTCCAGGCGGGTGGATAGGAACAAAAACACTCGCAGCAGATGAAAATATAAAGACTCTTTTAAAAGAGATGGATGCCAAAGGCAAAGAGATTGGTGCAATCTGTGCGGCACCTTATGTACTTGAAAAAGCGGGTGTTTTAAAAGATAAATATACATGTTACCCCTCTGTTGAAGAGGATATAAAAAGAGCAGGGTATCAAGATGCGCCGATGGTTGTTGAAGATGCAAATATCATGACCTCTCGCGGACCAGCAACGGCTATCTGTTTTGCACTTGCTATAGTAAAAAAACTTCAAGGCAAAGAGAAGTATGAAGCTATAAAAGCAGGGCTTTTGGCAGAACACTGCTAAGAGTGTTGTGCTTCTCCCGTTAGAGCACTCTTTGAAACACTAGATTTTTCAAACTTCGCTCTTCCTCTGCACTTGCAAACTCTGCCACATTCTCGAGACGTTTTATAAACTTAAAACTTGGTGCAAGCTCTTCTATCATGTTAATGATAAAAGTGCTGTCTAACTCTGGTGCATTGAGGCAGGCCAAAACTATCGCATCTTCTGAGGCGATTTGCTCAAGTCTGCTGATGATTTTTTGATAATCTTTCGTCGCTTCAAAACTTCCACGCTGAAAGGTCGGAGGATCTATGATGATTAAATCATAAGGAGCTTTTTTCTTGATGTTTGAGAAGGATTTTAAGATGTTATAGGGTAAGAAACTGACACCTCTTGGGTCGAGATTATTGATAGAATGGTTTGTTTTTCCGCTAGAGAGCGCGCTTTTACTCATGTCAATATTGACAACACTATTCGCACCTCCAAACTTCGCCGCTACACTAAAGGCACATGTGTAGGAGAAGAGGTTGAGTACACGTCTGTTCTTTGCATTTTCTCTGACAAACTCCCGACCATTTTTCATATCTGGAAAGTAACCACTGTTACGGTTCGAGAGGAGGTTGAGTTTTATTTTCATTCCATTTTCAACAACAAAAACAGAATCACTCAGCTCCCCGATAATCACTTCACTCGGACTTCCTTGGAGGTATCTTCTTTGAACAATGAGCGTTGTATATCTTGAACCCTGTACAAAATCTTGAAGCATTTTTATAAGCTCAGCTTCACTCTCTTCCTCAAAGTAGAGCGCCACGCTTAAAATGGTGTCAATACTATCAACAGTGAGATGTTTGAAACCCTCATAAAGTCCGCCACGACCATGAAAGAGCCGTTTAAACTCATCTGTTAAATCTTTTGAATTTTCTTGTAAAATATTTTGAATATCTAGGAGTTGCATGGTTCTACTTTTTTAAATCTGTTATCTTTTCTATCTCATAAAGAGATTGTGTTATGTTGTCAAATTGAGTTGATACTACGGCTTGCGCGTCGCGTACACCCTCATTGTAAAAATGGTTTCCAATCTCTTTTGCAAAAAAATCTAAAAGAAACTCCGCTTCAAACTGACCAATATCACTCTGAAGCTCATTTTGAAAATATTGTTTTATTTTATAGACAATATTCTCTGTTTCCTCTTTTGAAAATTTTATATCTGCCATTTTAAACCCTCTCCCAAAATGTGCCTTGTGGTGTATCCATTATGCTCACTCCACATGCCAAAATCTCATCACGAAGTTTGTCTGAGCTTGCAAAATCTTTTACTTTTTTAGCTTCATCTCTTTGTCTTATAAGTGCGTCAATTTTTGCTTTTGTAGCTTCATCCAAACCAAACTGAAAATACTCAAATGGATTTTTAACACCAAAACCTAAAACTTCTTCTATGTAAGCAAGGTTTGCCATAGTCTCACGTTTAAGCTCTTTATGTTTACCTGCTGTGTCTAAAGTTTCGTTCGCACTGCTAATCATTTCATCGATGAGCGCTAAGGCGGTGGATACATTCATGTCATCACTAAGAGCTTCTAAAAGCTTCTCTTTAAATGCTGTACTATCATTTCCACATGCCAAACCAAAGAGGCGTTTTTTGAGTCTGTAAATCTTGTCTAAGCGTTTTTTAGAAGCAGTTAAATCCTCTTCGTTGAAGTTAAAGTTACTTCTGTAGTGCGTACTCAAAAGGTAAAAGCGTAAAACCTCTCCATCGTACACTTTGAGGGCATCTTTTAAGAAAAAGCTGTTACCTAAAGATTTGCTCATTTTTTCGCCGTCTATGTTTACAAAACCGTTATGCATCCAGTAGTTCGCCAGCGCGTGGTTTGTGCCACATCTTGTTTGTGCCGCTTCGTTTTCATGGTGAGGAAAGAGCAGGTCGGCTCCTCCACCGTGGATATCTACTGCATATTTATTACTTCCACATGCCAAATGTTTTTCAATCATCGCCGAACATTCCAGATGCCAACCTGGACGACCCGCACCAAAAGGAGAATCAAAAGTCAGACTGTTATCTTTTACACTTTTCCACATGGCAAAGTCAGCAGAGTTTTTCTTTGCAGAGGAACTCTCCACTCTGTTTTGTTTCTCATCTTCCTCTTGCACTCTTTTGGAGAGAGTGAGGTACTCGCTGTCGCTCGCAGTATCAAAATAGACATCGCCATCAGCAGTTCTATACGCATGCTTCGAGTCTATAAGTTTTTGAACAAGCTCAAACATAGCTTCAAGTGATTCGGTTGCTTTTGGCTCAATATCTGGACGGGCTACACCGATGGCCTCCATCTCTTTATGAAAAGCCTCTGTATAGAAGTCTGTAATCTCTTTTATATCTTTTTTTTGTTCCATCGCTTTTTTAATGATTTTGTCATCAATATCGGTGATGTTTCTAGCGTAGGTTACATCGAGTCCATTTGCTTTTAAAACACGAGTGAGCAAATCAAACACCAAAGCACTCTTGGCGTGCCCTAAATGCGCATCATCATAAACAGTCGGACCACAAACATAAAGAGTGGCTTTGCCTTCTTCTTGGGGGATAAATTCTCTTTTTTCTTTTTTTACGGAGTCGTAAATAGTCATATAATTGTTCTCATTCGTATGTAATATAGGTGCGATTATAGCACATTACAAATATAGCTTTATTTGTATGGGCTTGGAGAGAAGTCTTGGCATGTGGAAATATCAATAGTAAAAATTTAAAATGCTCAGTAAGAATAAAAGTCTCTTGATGTAGAATAAAATCGATAAGTCGGTTCTGAAAAGATTAGCAAAAGAGATAAAGGACGAAGTATGAATACAAATTTAGTGAGTCTAAGCGGTGAATTGGAGAGTAAATGGTTTAAGATAGATGATAAAAAAATGTCTCTCAAAAAGAAAAAACGAGCTTTATCGAAGCTATCTGATTATGAGTTTACGCAAGAGAAGACCTTTTTAGGCTATCAAATGACGGAATATTTAAATTATAAGAAGAACTATTCCAAGTATTTAAATATCGCTATGAATAATGTCGGTGACCCTTTTGTCGGCGGGAATCTTACTTTAAATACAAAAGCTGTCGAAGTTGAAGTATTAAGATATTTTGCAAATCTTTGGAACAACAAAGATAGAGGCAATCCTCTAAAAAAAGATGATTTTTGGGGATATATAGTCTCTATGGGATGTACTGAAGCAAATATTTTTGCACTCCTTAGCGGAAGAGATTATTTGGAAGGAAAATACCTTTTAATAGATGATGAAAAGGCGCAAAAAGCCAAAAGATTAAGCGAAACATTGAAAGATGCGGAGTGCAGAATTAATCAACAACTAGCATCAAGTTACGGTACGATGAAAAGTACAAATGAAAATAAATTTAAACCCGTAGCATTTTACTCTCAAGATGCACACTACTCTATAGTAAAAGCTATGGAAGTGCTAAAAATAGCCACATTCAATAGTGAAGCAGCTACTCACGGATACACATGTCCCCTTACAAAAGAGGATTATCCGCAAGGCTTCTCAAAGGAGTATTTGGATGAGAATGGCTGGCCAAAAGAGGTGCCTTCAAAGGATGACGGTTCTATTTACATACCTGCACTTGTGAAACTGGTGGAGTTTTTTGCCAAAAAAGGGCATCCAATTTTGGTGAGTTTTAATTACGGAAGTACTTTTAAAGGTGCCTACGATAATGTAAAAGAGGCAATAGATGCGTTGGTGCCAATCTTAAAAAAATATGATTTATACACAAGAGAGATAGAGTATGCTGATGGCAAAACAGATATAAGAAACGGTTTTTGGTTTCATGTTGATGGAGCATTGGGCGCTGCATACATGCCTTATATAGAAGAGGCATTAAAGCAAAAGCTTATTAAAAAACCTACCAAAGATTATACATTTCCCGTGTTTGATTTTAGAATACCCGAAATTCATTCCATCGCAATGAGCGGACACAAATGGATAGGCTCTCCTTGGCCTACTGGTATCTATATGTCAAGGGTTAAGTATCAACTCAAGCCAGTTGATGACCCAATGTATATAGGTTCGCCTGATACAACATTCGCAGGTTCAAGAAATGCTTTTTCTCCTCTGATTCTTTGGGAATATCTTTCCAATAAATCTTTTCAAGACCATGTACAAGAAACCGTCAAAGTTGAAGAGATGACACAATATGCCTATGAAAAGTTAAAATCCTTAGATAAAGATGACAAATGTTGGGTACAAAGAACACCTTTTTCTCTGACTATACGGATGAAAAAGCCAACTCAAGATATGATTTTTAAATATTCACTATCCACGGAAGAGCTTTATGTAAATGGTAAAAAAAGAGAATATGCTCATATTTACATCATGAGGCACACTACAAAAAAATTGATAAATAAATATATTTCAGAGTTGAAAAAATCTCATTATTTTAAGGATTAAAATAGATATGGGCAAAGTACATAAGACGCTACTTCAGTTATTAAATAAAAATATTACGCTTGCTACACTGATTCCGATACTGAGTATATCTGTTTTACTGCTGGGTATCTACTATTTTATGGTGAACTATATTTCCGCGGAAAACGAAAAAAATATTATAAAAAATGCCAGAGAATCTTTACAGTATTCCGTAAATAGAGAATCAGCCATCATCAAAAACAAGATGAAGAGTATGGCTGATAGTCATCAAGCTCTTTTCTCCCAGATAGAATACTTTTACAACCATAGGGATAAATATCAAGTCATAGACCCAAATGTAAAATATGCAAAAGATAAATATGGATTGTTCTACCAAACAAAAGATAGAGGCGGTGCAGATGCAATGTCTTTTCTATTTACAAAATTATCCCAAGAAGAGATTACAAGCTATTTAAATGAAACACAATGGTTTGATATTGCGTTAAAAAATGCACAAGAAGCACATGAAGCAGTTGTTGCTTCTTGGATTATAGATAGCGATGCGCTGATAAGATATTATCCATTTATAGAGCTACACAATTATATGTCGGATGTATCCAATTTTTTTGATTGGACTTTTTATTATGAAGCAGATTTAAATCACAACCCGACAAAAAAACCATTATGGAGTTCTATCTACTTAGACCCCGCTATGAATGGATGGATGACTTCGTATATCAGACCTATTTATGATAACAAAAATAATTTTAGAGGAGTTGTCGGGATTGATGTGCCTATTAAAAAATTAGCGCAAGAGGTATTATCAGAAAACATACCTTTTGGCGGTGAAGTCTTTTTGAGTGATGACAAGGGCATGATTATCGCTATTTCCGATAAATTAAATCTTTTTTTAGATTTGGTAGAGCTTAAAAAGAATGATAAAAATGAGTTGGTAATACACGAGATTTTACAACCAAAAGAGCATAATCTTTTAACACAGCAAAATAAAAAAATATCTGAACAGTTTAAAAATTATTTTTTACATGATATAAAAAGCGGAGAGTTCTCATTTAAACAAAAGAACTTCTTAGTTGAAAATAGAGATATAAAAGATACTAATTGGAAAGTGTTTTTCCTAATTGACAAAGACTCTATTATAAAAGACAGCCTTAGCATACAGAGGTTTTCAAAGAAAGTAGCATTATATGTATTTATTATTTTGGTATTTGCACTTGTACTGATACTCTATACCTTGTATAAAAACTCTATAAAATTATCAAAGTTTTTATCAAAGCCAATTGTTGAGTTGTCTGAAAACACTAAAAATATTGATATTTATGTAAAGCAAGAAAAAACTAATATCGAAGAGATAGATAATTTGCTTGAAAATTTTGACAACATGATAAATGAGGTTAAAAGCAATAGGGAGAACCTGGAAAGAACCGTACAAGAAAGAACACAAGAGTTGGAATCAGCCAAATTAAAGGCCGAAGAAACTACAAAAATCAAGTCAGAATTTTTAGCAAATATGAGCCATGAAATAAGAACTCCGATGAACGGAATCATTGGAATGTCTCATTTGGCACTACAAACACAGCTGAGTGAACAACAAAAAAACTACATTCAAAAGATAGATATAAGTGCTAAAAATTTATTGAATATTATCAATGATATTTTAGATTTTAGCAAAATAGAAGCTGGAAAACTAGAGATAGAAACGATAGAGTTTGACCTTTTTAAAATGATAGACAATGCTATAAATTTGATAGAATTGAAAGCTCATGAGAAAAAATTGGAGATCATAGTAAGTTACGGTTCCAACATGGGAAAAAACTTTTTAGGAGACCCTCTGCGCTTATCTCAGGTGATTATAAATCTTTTGACTAACGCAGTAAAGTTCACCCAAGAGGGTGAAGTTGGGATTTATATCAAAAAGAGTTCACAAGATAGATTGCAATTTACAATCAAAGATACAGGGATTGGATTGACGCAAGAGGAGCAAGCAAAACTTTTTCAATCATTTTCACAAGCCGATGGAAGCACTACGCGAAAATATGGTGGAACAGGTTTAGGACTCTCTATATCAAAACAGTTAATCGAACTAATGGACGGCAAAATTTGGGTAGAGAGTGAAAAAGGTAAAGGAAGCAGTTTTAGTTTTGAGATATCTCTCAAAGAGTTAGATACGGCGAAAAAAGAGTATATACAATTTAGCAATAAGAGAGCATTGGTGGTGGATGACAACCAAAGTTGGCATGAAATATTAAAGACATTACTTTCAAATTTTGGATTAAGCGTAGATGTTGTTTTTAGCGGTCATGAAGCCTTAGTAAAGGTAGATGAATGCAATAACAAATACGATATTATCTTTATGGATTGGCACATGCCGAATTTAGACGGTATAGAAACTACAAAGCTGATAAAACAAAAGTGTAAGTCGAAAGTCACTCCGCCTACGGTTATAATGGTCAGTGCATTCAGGCAAGATTCAATTATTCCTTTAGCAAAAGATGTTGGAATTAATATATTTTTACAAAAACCTATTAATCCCTCAACTGTCAACGACATACTGTGTGATGTATTTCAAGGGGAACTAAAGAGCAGTTATTTAAACATGCAGACGCAAACGGCGCTACAACTCGATAAAAATGCATTGAAAAACAGTAGCATACTTTTGGTAGAAGACAACCAGACAAATCAAGAGATAGTTCTGGGACTTTTAGAAAATAGCGGTGCAGAGATAGAGATAGCTTCAAACGGGAAAGAAGCGGTTGATATGTTTAAGCAAAATCAAAATAAATACAACCTCATTCTTATGGATATTCAGATGCCGATTATGGATGGATATGAAGCTTCAAAACTTATAAGAGAGATAGATAAAGATATCCCGATTATTGCACTCACTGCAAATGCTATGAAAGAGGATATTCAAAAAACAAAAAAAGCGGGTATGTGTGCGCACCTCAATAAACCGATAGAGATAGAGAAACTTTACGAACTGTTACATAAATATCTAAACAAAAAAGTAGAGCTAAGCGGCGATACAGCGACCGCTACTATCCCCAATTTTATAAACATAGACACCTCTTTGGGACTCCATTACATGGTAAATAATGAAAAACTCTACTTAAAGATTTTAAATAGTTTTTATAACAGTTACAAAGAGTTAAATCTTGAAAATTTGAATGCTAAGGAGTTCAAAAATGTCATCCATACGCTCAAAGGACTCAGTGCAAATATAGGTGCTACAAATTTAAGCAACATAGCCAAAGAGATAGAAACTACACAAAATAAAAATCTATTTCCAAAATTTTATGAAGAGTTGCATAAAGTTTGTGATGAATTATCCAATGTACAAATTGTCGGTTCGGCGATTGAGACAGCAGATATTACAAAAGAAAAAAGAGATGAATTATTTGGTAGATTGGAAGATGCGATATCTTCAAAAAGGCTAAGAAATATTCTTGTCGTTTTTGAAGAGTTAGAGGGTTATAATTTGGCTGATATTGATAAAGAGTTGGTTGTTACTGCAAAACAATTCATAGAGAAGAGAAAATATAAAGATGCTTTGGAGAGTTTAAATAAATGAACACTAAAACAATATTGATAGTGGATGATACAGTTGCAAATCTGGATATTTTAGCGGAATTACTTGCCGAATATGACCTTATTGATACTACAAGCGGTGTCGATGCACTAGAGATTGTAAATGAAGAAAAAGTAGATTTGATTTTGCTTGATATTATGATGCCAGAAATAGGTGGTTTTAAGGTGTGCGAGAGACTGAAATCAAACCCTTACACAAAAAATATACCCGTTATATTTCTTACGGCAAAAACAGATGAAGAGAGTATTGAAAAAGCATATGAAATCGGCGGCAGCGACTATATCACAAAACCTTTTAAACCAAAAGAGTTGTTAGCCAGAGTAAAAATGCAACTTGATTTACAAAGTTTAATCCAAAATTTAGAGTACATGTCATCGTATGACTCTATGACAAATATTTATAACAGACGAAAGTTTTTTGAATTGGCAGAATATAGATTTATAAATGCGCGAGATGACTTGTTCGCTGTAATGATTGATATTGATACTTTTAAAAATATCAATGATACTTATGGTCACGATACAGGAGATGAAGTTATCAAAACCATCACAAAAATTATCCAAGAGATGTTGCCTCCAAAAAGCATATTTGGACGACTTGGAGGCGAAGAGTTCGCAATTGTGTGTAACCATAAAAATCAAACAGAACTCTTGAGCTTTATTGAATCGATACGAAAAAAGATAAATGAGATTTCGCTGGACTTTAACAATAAAACCATCCATTTTACAATAAGTATCGGTGTTGCAAAGTATCAAGAAGAGTTTATGATGATAGATGACTTACTCAAAGAGGCAGATAAGTTACTCTATCAAGCAAAAGAGACAGGAAGAAATAAGACGATATTTAGAAAATAGAGGCGTATCTTGGCATGTGGAAATCTCTTTTTAAAAACCAGTTATCATAAAATCAACTGCCGAGATGATTTCGTCTCTTTTATCTCCCACCGAACAAACAGTAGAACCTAAGTTGTTTACGGATATACCTGCAAGTTCGGCTGTAGACATAGTTACTATTAACCCATTTATTTCAAATTGAGGATTTAGTATTTTTGCAGGTTTCATGTTTAAAACTAAAGGTACAACAACTCTGGTTGACAAGTTATTGAGTATGTCGTTTTGAATGTCTAACAAAAAGGGAATCCCTTGCTTTGTTCTTATATTGAGATTTTCGTAAATATCAAATTGCGCCATTAAAAACTTCTTATCTCATCGCTAAATGTACCGCTTTTGGCAACTCTTTCGTTATAGCTATTAATGGAAGTTTTGTTTTGAGATGTCCATTTTTTTGCCTCTTGCTCTTTTATAAGTTCTATGAGTGTTTTTTCCAAAGAGTTAGAAATATTGATGTGAAGCTCTTTCGCTTTTTTAAGTAGGTCTGAATTTATACTAAGGTTGGTTGCTTTTTTCTTGGCATGTGGATTATAAAGTGCTGTCATTGGTATCTCCTATGCGTATAAAGTATGTGTATGATTATAACACATAAAAATAGAAGAAATAGTTAATTGAACTCTCTGATTAAACAACAAAATTTCAGAGCCAATTAGATAAAATAAAAGAACTAAAAAAAGAGTGAGAAATATTATGCAACCAAGTTTTTTCGATTATGAGATGGAGTATCAAGGCGGTAAGAAGAGTACAAAGTTTCTAAGTGAGATGAAAGAACTTAGCATGTGGAAACTTTCATGACATCAAGGTGAAGCTCGTGTGTCAAAGCATAGTTTACGTGTGAAAATACAATAGCCATCTATTTTAGAAGCATCACATCCGACAGAGAGTCTTTAAATATAAGCACCGATAAAATCTTTGAAAATTAATAGTAAAATACTCAGTAAAACGGAAGCTATCACGAGATAAATCGCTTTTTTGTTCAGAAGTATATCAAAAAACTTTTTCACTCCAAAAGCTCTAATAGTTAAACTAAAACTCACAAAACCGCTTACGGTGCTTGCAAGGGCTAAACCGCTTACTCCCATGGGTGCGATGAGTGAAAGTGCAAAAAGTATGTATGCGGCTAGTGAAAAGGTGGCTATTTTTGCCGCTCTCATTTGCATCTCTTTTGAGTAGAGCCAGAGTAAAAAAAGTTTTTGCAGACCAAAAGGGAGAAGTCCTATCATGTACATTTGTAAAACTGCTGTCGTGTTTGCGGTGTCTTGAACGGTAAATGCGCCTCTTTCAAAGAGAAGCCAAGTAATCTCTTGTGATAATATAAATCCACCGATTGTACTCGCTGTCAGTAAAAATGTTAAAAACCAAAATGCCTTTTCTAAAAATGCCAAGGCTTTTTCTTCATCTTTGTTTTTTATGTATCTTGCAACTCTTGGAAAAAGAGCGATGGATGTTGCAATGGCAAAGAGTGCTAAAGGAAGCTGAAATATGCGGTTTGCATAGTAGAGATAACTTATAGACCCAGTGACAAGAAACGAGGCTAAAAAGGTGTCTAAAAATGCACTCACTTGAGCAGTTGAGTTTCCCCACATTGCAGGAAAAAACTGTTGTCTAAACTTTCTTGTGTCTTTTTTTATAATGTATGACTTTACTCTTACATATTTAAAACCGCCATACAAGAGCTTTATAAATCCTAGTTTATATATAGCCAATATGTGAACAGCCAGCTGTAAAATACCGCCGATAACTACACCCCAGCTAAGATAATAAACTATCTCAGCCTGGCTTTTGTCCTGTGCGAAATAAAGAGCTAATATAAGTGAAATATTTAGCAGTGCAGTAGAGAATGCAGAAGTTGCAAAATGGTGTTTATATTGGAGCAGGGTGCTTAAAAAAGTAACAGCAAATATAAGCGGTAAGTACCAAAAGTTTATGGCTACAAAGGGAGCCGCCAACTCTATGGTTTTCTCATCAAAACCGATGGCTATGGCTTGCGTTGCCAGAGCAGGTAAAATGTTTACAAGCAGAGTGATTAAGAGGATAATAGATAAAAATATGACAAAAATATTTGCCGAAAAAACTCCCTTGTGCGAAGAGCGAGCAAAAGCGGGGATGAAAACTTGTGTAAAAGCCCCCTCTGCAAAGATACGGCGAAAGAGATTTGGGAGTTTAAAGGCTATGAAAAATATGTCACTGTAGATGTTTGCACCAAGGGCTGATGCAGTTAATAAATCTCTTAAAAATCCTAAAATTCTTGAGACTAAGATTCCAAAACTGTTAGTGAAGATGGCTTTAAACATGGGCTTCTTTTTAGTATGTATTGTCGATTTACATAATTTTAACAAATATTCCGTTAAAATGTAGACTTAAAAAAAATAATATCTAATTTGGTTGTATAAATGGCACTATTTGGTTCTAAGAAATCTAATCCATCTTTTATGAAAAAAGTTCGTCCAACAGTCGTAAAAACGCAAAATGTTGCAAAAGAGCTTGTAACTCTTGCAAAATCTTACGACGTACGAGTTGATTCTCTTGATTTTTCTATTTTGGAAGCTCAAACATTTGTAAGAGAAAATAGTGAAACCGCAGAGGGAGAGTGGGAAGAGGTCTCTAGCGAAGAGTTATACGGGCTCGATAAAGAAAAAACACTTTTGAACCCAAACTTTCAAATAAAACAAGTCTATGAAATTGAAATATTTTCAAAAAATGGTGTAGAGGATTTTTATAAAGATTTTAATGTAGAGGTTGGAGTTAACGCGACAAAATGTAAGGCATACTTGAGCATCAAACAGGGTTCCGTCGTTAATTACAGCAATAGTTTTGAAAAAGATTTGTTAGTGATTATCAACAAAAGCAAGATTCGTGCAGGAATTTTAATCAATATCTTTGATGAGATGTTAGACGTTACAATCTCTCAAATAGTAGCACGAGTCCGTGTGGATGAAACAGTGAAGTATGAAAAAAATGAGATGATTCTAATAGCTCAAAGCTTAGAGCCAACAGCAACGACAGATGATAAAATAATTTTTCATTATGCGAAAGAAGAAAAAGTCAAAGAGAATGCAAAAGTTGATTACGCTTCAAGAGGCTTTATTCATAGTGTTGTCCAAGATGAACTTATCATTGAATATGTAAAACCTAAAGAGGGAAAACCAGGACGCAATTGTCGTGGTGAGTTTATCGCACCTAAAGAGGCCGAAGTAAATCATTTACCTACTTTTAAAATAGATGAGACTATCAAAGAGATTGATACGCCCAACAGCATAGAATACAGAGCCGTGGATAAGGGTTATGTGATGCATGAAGGGGAAAACTATTCTATTCAAAAAGAGCTTGATATTGGTGAGATAAGTTTTAAAACAACGGGTTCTATCTCTTCTGGTCTTGACTCAGACATTACCATAAGCGTGAAAGAGACAGACTTTATGAAAGATGCCATTGGAAGCGGTATGAGTATTGAAGTGAGTGAGATTGATATTGAAGGGAATATAGGACCAAACTCTAATGTAAATGCTATAAAAGCAATTATTGGCGGGCAGACACATAAAACTTCACAAATCAGGGCACACACACTAAAAATAAATACTCACAGAGGGAGTGCCTTTGGTAAAGATATCCATATTGTTCGATTAGAACACGGCATAGTGGATGGGGATAAAGTTGAGATAGAGCAAGCGGTAGGTGGTGATGTTAGAGCTAAAGAGATAAGAGTTGACTTGTGTGGTTCTTACCTTAAAGCAACTGCTTCAAGGCTAATCGAAATCAAAAAGCTTAAAGGGAGTGAAAATATTTTTACAATAGACCCTTTGATAAAAAGAACTGCACAAGAGGATTTGGAAGAGTCTGAAAGTAAAATCAAAGAGATTAATTATGCTATTCGTGATTTACACAAAGAGATAGAAAAATATGAAATCCTCATTAAAAATAATGTAGATACTTTTAATGAAGTGAAGAAAAGATTGATTCATTATAAGAAAAATGGTGTAAAGATGCCGTCTTCGTTTATAAGACAATACAATCAGTTTAAGAAAGCTGAAGAGCATCTAGGAAACATTAGAAAAGAGTTAAGTGAAAAGAACGAACAACTTTTACTCTTTACAAATCATACGACTTCTCTTCAAGATAACATAATGGATGCAAGAGTCATCAACAGAGACCATTGGAGTGGGCATAATGAGATAAGGTTTAAGTTGGTTAACCCAGACAAAGAACTTGTCTATAAACCAGAACCAGGCTCACCAGACAAAGTGTTTGGTCTTGTTGAACTTGAAGATGGTGAATTCTCCATACAAGCTGTATCAGAGTGATTGTAGGTTTAAAAGGTGCCATTACCTATAAAGAGCCGAGTTTTGTTCATGTCGAAGTGAGCGGAGTTGTTTATGAAGTCTATATCTCTTTGCATACCTTCTCTGCACTTCCAAAAGAGCAGGTCAATCTCTTCACGACACATATAATTCGTGAAGATGCACAGTTGTTATATGGTTTTTTAGAGCTGAGTGAGAAAAAGATGTTTGAGAGACTTATCAAAATAAGTGGAGTAGGACCTAAGGTTGCCATGGCAATCTGTTCTACTTATTCTCCCTCTCAGTTTGCGACGGTTCTTAACAACAAAGATATAAACGGTGTCAAAAAAGTTCCAGGGATTGGTCCAAAAAGTGCAGGAAGAATTTTGGTGGAGCTTAATGGCTTTGATGCTGAAATCTTATCTGCAGGAACACCTCAAAACAAAGCGTATAACGAAGCGAGTGAAGCTCTTGAATCTTTAGGATTTACAAAAGCAAAAATATCTAAAGCGCTCAACGCATGTCAAGGCACAGACACAGCCTCACTTGTCAAAGAGTCTTTAAGACTATTACAAACAATTTAACCAAGGAAGTATATATTGAGATTAACTATTTTATTCGGCGGTGCTAGTTTTGAGCATGAAATTAGCATAGTAAGTGCGATTACCCTAAAAGAGAAGCTCTCTGGCTTTGATTTAACTTTTGTTTTTTGTGACCAAGACCACAAGTTTTACCTCATAAATCCATCTAAGATGCGAGCAAACACTTTCTCTAAAGGTGAACATAAAAAGATGCCTGAGTTGCATCTCTCTCTTGGCAGTTTTGTGCAAAAAGGTCTCTTTGGTGCTACGGAGCATAAGGGTGTCGTTTTAAACCTTATCCATGGTGCGGACGGAGAGGATGGAACTATCGCTGCACTTTTAGACTTTTTCTCCATAGACTACATAGGACCAAGAGTCGATGCAAGTGTGTTCTCTTACGACAAGAGATATACAAAGTGGTTATGTGATGCACGAAAAATCAAAAGTGTAAAGTATGAGATATTATCTGCAAAAGAGCAAAAAGATATAACGATTCCCTATCCGATTATTATCAAACCTGCGCGTCTTGGAAGCTCTATTGGTGTAAGTATTGTTAAAGAGGAGAGCGAGCTTGATTATGCTTTAGATACAGCATTTGAGTTTGATAACGCTCTTCTAGTAGAACCTTTTTTAACGGGTGTGAAAGAGTATAACCTTGCAGGTTATATGGCAGATGGAAAGATGCATTACTCTATCGTTGAAGAGCCTCAGAAAAATGAATTTTTAGATTTTGAAAAAAAATATATGGATTTTTCTCGTAGTGAACAGGTTCTAAAAGCAGATATCGATATAAAACTAGAGAACAAACTAAGAGCTAATTTTGAAAAAATTTATAAAAATTTATTTGAAGGTGCATTGATTCGATGTGATTTCTTTGTGGTGGATGGAGAGGTCTATTTAAATGAGATAAATCCTATTCCAGGCTCTATGGCAAACTACCTTTTTGAAGATTTTAAAGCTTCGGTTACATCACTTTCAAACTCACTTCCACATGCCAAAAGAGTGAAAGTCTCGTATGATTATATTCACTCTATTAGTAGCGCAAAAGGGAAGTAATGGCTATAAAATCGATTCAGTATAATCAACACACAATCAACGTTAGTTATGAGATTGTAAATCCAGATGCCAAAATAGATTTAATAGTTCTGCATGGTTGGGGAAGCAACAAGAATTTGATGAAGAGTACATTTGCACCCTACATGGATAGTTTTCGACATATATACATAGATTTACCTGGCTTTGGTAAAAGTACATGCAGTTTAACGCTTAAAACCTCTGATTATACAAGGATTGTAGAACTTTTGATGATTCATATGAATGCATCCAAAGATATTATACTAGGGCACTCCTTTGGTGGTAAAGTTGCACTCTTGCTTGACCCAAAAGTTCTGGTTTTAGTTGCAAGTGCTGGTATCTATATAGAAAAGAGTTTTAAAATCAAAGCTAAAATAGCACTCTTTAAAGCCCTTAAAATCTTTGGTTTTGCAAAACTGCGTTCTCTGTTTGCCGCTGAAGATGCAAAAACTTTAAGTGAGCCGATGTACAAAACTTTTAAAAATGTAGTTAATGAGGATTTCTCTTATGAGTTTTCAGACTACTCTGGAAAAGCACTTCTTTGCTGGGGTAAAGAGGACACTGCAACCCCTCTAAGTTCAGCAGAAAAAATCCACGCTCTTATCAAAGACTCGACACTTAAAGTCTATGAAGGTGACCACTACTTCTTTATGAAGCATGCAGAGGATGTCTCTAAAGAGATAGAAGCTGTTTTTTTGAAAACTTTGGAGCATTAATATGGAAAACTACGAGATTTTAGTTGCTTTTGTAACCAATGTACTCTTCGTAACTGTTTTGGGCTGGTATCTGATTACCAATCTTCAGTGGTATGATTATAGACTCTCCCGTGTTGTTTTAAAGCACCATAAACCTCAATGGCATGCCATCTACTTTATCATTCCTTTTATCGCATACCACACAACGGGACATTTTTTCGCTATTTTCTTCTACTTTGCTATCTTACCTGCGATGTTTGTTTGGTACAAAAGGTTAGATAAGAAGCTCATCTTAACATGGCGTGTCAAAAGATTTCTCATTCTTCTTGTCTCTTTAGTTCTCTTTCAAGATGTACTTTGTACCTTAAAGTCGGCATGTGAAACGTATGGTGTATTTATGCCTTTGGCAATCGCTTACATCGGCAGTTTTATAATAGAGAAGTTTCTCTTCGCAGTTTATAAAAAAGAGGCAAAGAAAAAACTTCGTGAGATGTCTGAGTTACAGATAGTCTGTATCACAGGGAGTTACGGAAAAACGAGCATTAAAAACTTTGTAGCGCAGATTTTGAGTAAAAAGTTTAATGTCTATGCAACTCCAAGAAGTGTCAATACACTCGGTGGAATCATGGGAGATATTAACAACTCTCTGCCTCAAGATACAGAGATTTATGTTTGTGAAGCAGGAGCAAGAGAGGCGGGGGATATCTACGAGATAACTACATTTATTGAACCTCAAACTGTGGTTGTTGGAAAAGTTGGGGAAGCGCACATAGAGTACTTCAAATCTTTGAAAAATATCATAGCGACAAAACTCGAAATCATGCAGTCACCAAGATTAGAGCGAGCATTTATACACACTTCTGTAACAAACGAACCACATGAAAAAGTAACCTTTTTCGGGGATGAAGTTGTAAATCCACATGCCACACTAGAGGGGACAAGGTTTGATCTGAAAATCGATGATGAAACACTCTCTTTACAAACGGAAATCTTAGGCGAGTTCCAAACGATGAATATTGCAGTTGCAGTGCGCATTGCCAAGAGTTTTGGAATGAGTGATGAAGAGATAGTCAAAGCAGTTAAAGCACTCAAACCAGTAGAACACAGACTTCAAATGATAAAAGCAGGCGGAAAACTCATCCTTGATGATGGATACAACGGCAATATTGATGGCATGCTCGAGGGGGTGAGACTCTGCTCCCTTCATGAAGGCAGAAAAGTGATAGTCACCCCAGGACTCGTTGAAAGCAGTGATGAACTTAACCTAAAACTCATCCATGCAATCAATGAGGTTTTTAACATAGTTATCGTAACAGGCTCCCTCAACGCAGACCTTTTCAACGATAATCTTAAAGTTAAAAATAAGATTATGCTACTCGACAAATCCGCACTAACGGATGTGCTAGCAAGTCAAACAAGAGCGGGTGATATTATTTTGTTTGCTAATGACGCTCCGAATTTCATTTAAGTTTGGCATGTGGAAAAATAGATGAAAACAATTAGTGAACTAAATGATTTTGATAAACCAAGAGAAAAACTCACTAAAAAAGGTGTGCAATCTTTAAAAGATTATGAGCTTTTGGCTATTCTTTTAGGTAGTGGCACAAAAGATAAAGATGTTTTAAAACTCTCCCGTGAAATCGTAAAACTTTTTGAAGATGATTTTGAAACTATCAACTTAGATAAGCTTACATCTATTCATGGTTTAGGCATAGCAAAAGCCTCACAAATATTATCTGCAATTGAACTCTCAAAAAGATATTTAATTAAACAAAATAAAAAAGTAACTTCCTCTCAAGATATATATGATGAACTTCAAGAGTATAAAACAAAGCAACAAGAGTATTTCCTAACCATAACTCTTGATGGGGCTAATCATATAATACAAACAAGAATCATCTCCATCGGTACACTCAATCGTTCTCTTGTTCACCCTAGAGAGGTATTTGCAGATGCTATATCAGATAGGGCAGCTTCTATCATTATTGCTCATAATCATCCAAGTGGATTGCTTGAAGCAAGCCAAGAAGATATACACGTAACAAAAAGATTGCAAGAGAGTGCAAAACTTTTAGGTATAGAATTGCTTGACCATCTTATTATCAGTAAAAATGGATATTTAAGTATGCGGGATTTGGAGCTTTTATGATAAAACATAATGAAGACACAAGAGTTAAAATACCCTCTATTTTACATCTGACAAGATTAGGCTATGAATATCTTTCGTTAAGAGATGCTACTTGGGATTTAGACACAAATATTTTTACGGATGTTTTCAAAAAAAGTATCACTAAAATAAATCATGATTTGAAAGAAGATGCTATAAACCGTCTTTATGATGACATCTCTCACTTATTAGATTATGAAGATTTTGGAAAAGCATTTTATGAAAAACTTACAGAACAATCTGGTGTAAAACTCATAGACTTTGAAAACTTTCACAACAACACTTTCAATGTTGTTACAGAACTCACATATAAAAATGGCGATGATGAGTTTAGACCTGATATTATTTTACTTATAAATGGCATGCCTTTAGTTTTTATAGAGGTTAAAAAGCCAAACAATCAAGACGGTGTATTAGCCGAGAGAAAGAGGATAAACACAAGATTTTCAAACAAAAAATTTAGAAAGTTTGTAAATATTACGCAGTTGATGGTTTTCTCAAACAATATGGAATACGATGATGACTTATCCGAGCCGATTGAAGGCGCATTTTATGCGACACCTTCCCATACTCCGAAGTTTAACTATTTTAGAGAAGAAGAGAAGTTAAATTTAGCAAAGCTTTTAAATGATTTAGATGAAGATACAGAAAATTTTATTTTAAAAGATAACAACTTAGAATCTATCAAGAAGCAAAATGAATTTTTAACAAACAAAGACCCAAGCACTCCGACAAATCGTTTAAGTACCTCTCTATTTTGTAAAGATAGATTAGCATTTGTTTTAAAGTATGCCATCGCTTATGTTAAAGTAAGTGGCGGTGTTGAAAAACATATCATGCGTTATCCTCAGATTTTTGCTACAAAAGCGATAGAGAAAAAACTTAGTGAGGGTATTACAAAAGGCATAATCTGGCACACTCAGGGGAGTGGTAAAACCGCACTTGCATTTTATAATATCAAGCATCTGACAGATTATTTTCAAAAAAAATCTATCATTCCAAAATTTTACTTTATAGTTGATAGGCTCGATTTATTAACGCAAGCAAAAAAAGAGTTTATTAGTCGTGGGCTTGTTGTGCATGAAATCTCCAGTCGTGAAGCATTTGCAAAAGATATAAAAGCAACAACGGCGATTCATAACGAAAGAGGACATCAAGAGATAACAGTTGTAAATATTCACAAGTTTAAAGATGACCCAGATGTTATTGCGGTGCAGGATTATGACATCAACATTCAAAGAGTCTATTTTTTAGATGAAGTTCACAGAAGTTACAATCCAAAGGGTAGCTTTTTAGCGAACCTCACTACCTCAGATCCACATGCCATAAAGATTGGGTTGACTGGAACACCGCTTATTGGTGCGGATGCTTCATCAAAAGCCATTTTCGGAGATTATATACATAAGTATTATTATAATGCTTCCATAGCAGATGGATACACGCTCAGACTTATCCGTGAAGAGATACAGACAGAGTACAAGATACAACTGCAAAAAGTCCTTGAAGAGATAGAAATACTCAAAGGTACTTTAAAAAAAGAGCAGATATATGCGCATCACAGTTTTGTAGAGCCTATGCTTGATTATATTGTAAAAGATTTTGAGAAAAGTCGTTTGCTTTTTGATGAAAACTCAATAGGCGGTATGGTGATTTGTGACTCTTCAGATCAAGCTAAAATGATGTTTGAAATATTTGAGTCAAAGTATGCGCAACAAATATTTCCACATGCCAACAATGATTATTACGATGCCGAGATGGTAGCTGAACTTATGCCAACCTATGGAGAAAAAAGAAAAGACGCTTCCAAAGTAAAAAGTGCAGCGTTAATACTTCATGACATCGGAAACAAAGAAGAGCGAAAGCAGAAGGTTGAAGATTTCAAAGACGGAAAAATCGATTTTTTATTTGTTTATAACATGCTTTTAACAGGCTTTGATTCTCCGAGGCTCAAAAAACTCTATCTCGGTAGAATCATCAGAGACCATAACCTTCTTCAAGCACTTACGAGAGTGAACCGAACCTACAAAAAGTTTAAGTACGGATTTGTAGTCGATTTTGCAGATATAAGTAAAGAGTTTGATGATACTAATAAAGCCTATTTTGAAGAGCTTCAAGCAGAACTCGGTGATGAGATGGAACATTACTCATCACTCTTTAAATCCCGTGAGGAGATAGAAGAGGAGATTCAAGCTATAAAAGAGCTTCTGTTTAGTTTTGATACAACGAACGCAGAGATTTTTTCACAACAGATAAACCAAATCCAAGATGTTAAAAAAATGCAAGAGATTAAAAAAGCGTTGGGTGATGCAAAGAGTCTGTACAATCTTATAAGACTGTTTGGACATAATGAACTACTTGAAAAGATAGATTTTGCAAAGTTAAATCTACTCTACCGTGAAGCATCAAACCACCTCAATCTATTGAACCAAAAAAGTGCACTTGAAAGCGGAGACGACAATGCAAATATTTTAAACTATGCACTTGAAGATATATTGTTTAAGTTTACAAAGATTGGGGAAGAAGAGCTTGTTCTAGCAGATAAACTCAAAAATACTCTAAAACGAACTAGAGAAGCATTAGCAGGCAACTTTGACAAAAAAGACCCTGAGTTTATCTCACTAAAAGAGGAGCTTCAAAGACTCTTTAAAAACAAAAACTTAAACGAAGTAACACAAGACGAGATGAACAAAAATATAGCAACACTTGAAAAAATACATGAAAAGATAAAAGAAATAAATAGAGAAAATGAGCTTTTAAAACATAAATATCAAAATGATGCAAAATATGCAAGAATACATAAACGACTGATGCAAAATGACGACTTGTCTAAAATGAAGAGTGAGGTTTATGCTGCTCTTTGTGATGTAAAAAAAGAGACGGATGAGCAAGTTCTCCATAATAACTCTATTTTAGAAAATGAGGATTATTTCAATAGAGTGATGCTAACTACAGTTTTCAATCAGTTTAAAAAAGAACATCACATAGACTTAAATCCACATGCTACTAGAGAGATAAGTGCTTTAGTACTCAATGAATACATGAATGAGTATAATGGAAGTATAAATTGGTAAAATATAGTTTAAATTTTGAAAGGTTATTGAAATGAGTAAAAATCCAATAGATAGCAAAGAACTTGAAAAAGTAATTTTTACAACACAAATTATAGAAGGCTATAAAGAAGCGGATGCAGAGGTTATTAAAAAGGTTCGCGAACTAAGGGAAAAATATGGCATCAAAGTACAAAGTTCAAAGTAGCGATGTCTATATTAACGATACTGATGTACCTATAAATAAGCTCAATATAGATGATAGTGTAGAAATTCATGAGCTAGAAAAAGAGCTTATAACAGAAGCCTACAAGATTTTTTATGATGAGCTTAATGAAAATACACTTTTTAATGAGACTTATTTCATAGAACTCCATAGACGAACTTTTGAAGCCTTATATGCTTGGGCAGGAATATATAGAGATCTTAATATGGCAAAAGGTGAGTCTAGATTTTGCCAAGGAATGTATGTACAAAGTGAATCAAAAAAAATATTTGAAGCATTGAAAAAAGATAATTATCTGAAAGATTACGAAAATAAACCAAAAGAAGAGTTTGCTAAAAAACTAGCATACTACAAATGTGAACTCATAGCTTTACACCCATTTTATGAGTTAAATGGTCGAATCACAAGGCTTTTTTTTGACATGATAGCCTTGTTTAACGGATATAAGTATATTGATTATTCGACTATAACACCAAAAGAGTATATTGATGCCGCGATAGAGTGTGTTCAGTTTGCAGATAGTGACAATATGGAAAAGATAATATTAGACGGATTAAAAAAATAGGAATAAGTTTGACAACACAAGATTTTGAGAGAGAAACAAAAAAGTTAATAGATAGTTTAAAAGGGATTTGTTCTAGTTACGGTTTAGGTAATGATGGAAATGAATTTAAAATTATTACACAAGTGTTTTTATATAAATTTTTAAATGACAAGTTTGCTTATGAAGCTAAACAAAACAATAAAACGCTTGCAAAAGCAGAGAAATGGGAAGTGGCATATAGCGCTATGTCTGCTGATGACAAAGAGTTCTTACTTATGGCATTAAGTGCAGATACGGCTAGACTGAGACCACAACATCTTATTTCTCATCTTTTTGACATTCAAAATAGCCCTGACTTTGCCAAAACATTTGATGAGACTTTACGAACAATTGCAAATGAAAACAACGATATTTTTGCAGTAAAAACAGAGACTGGAGCAAAGATAACTCTTTTTGACAATGTAAGTGAGTTCATCTCTGACAACTCAAAAAGAGATGCTTTTTGTAAAGCAGTTATCAACAAACTTGTACATTTTAGTTTTGAAAAAATTTTTAAAGAAAAGTACGATTTTTATGCGACTATTTTTGAGTACCTCATAAAAGACTACAACAACGATAGCGGCGGAAAATATGCGGAGTATTACACTCCACATGCCGTAGCAAAAATTATGGCGGCTATCTTGGTTCAGGGTGATGTCAAAAATGTGACTTGTTATGACCCCTCAGCAGGTTCTGGAACGCTTCTTATGAATATTGCCCATGCCATAGGAGAAAAGAACTGTACTATCTACTCACAAGACATCTCTCAAAAATCATCAAGCCTTTTGAGACTCAATCTTGTTTTAAACAATCTTGTACACTCGATTCAAAACATTATCCAAGGTAATACAATCCTGCACCCTTATCACAGAGAGGGTGAGGCTCTTAAAAAGTTTGACTACATCGTTTCAAATCCGCCGTTCAAGATGGATTTTAGTGATTTTAGAGATGACCTTGACTCCAAAGAGAATCATGAGAGATTTTTTGCGGGCATCCCCAATGTTCCAGCAAAAAAACTAGAGAGCATGTCGATTTATAGCCTCTTTTTACAGCACATCATCTTTTCACTCAAACAAGGTGGAAAAGCCGCGGTTGTTGTGCCGACTGGTTTCATCACTGCTCAAAGTGGTATAGATAGAAAAATAAGAGAAAAACTCATAGATGAAAAGATGCTTGCAGGTGTGGTTTCGATGCCGAGCAATATCTTTGCAACTACAGGCACAAATGTTTCCATAGTTTTCATAGACCGTTCAAACAAAGAGGGCGTTGTTCTCATAGACGCTTCAAACTTGGGTAAAAAAGTAAAAGAGGGGAAAAACCAAAAAACTGTTTTAAGTCCTACAGAAGAAGATGAGATTATAAACACTTTTAACAACAAAATAGTCAAAGAAGATTTGTCGGTTGTGGTAAGTTACGATGAAGTAAAAGCCAAAAACTACTCCTTCTCAGCAGGGCAGTATTTTGATGTGAAGATAGAGTATGTGGACATCACAAAAGATGCGTTTGAAGCGAAGATGAAAGGGTTTAGCGATAACTTGGAGAGTATGTTTGCAGAGGGTAGGGTTTTGGAAGAAGAAATAAAGAAGCAATTAAAGATGGTTGGTTATGAGTAAAATACCTTTAAGTAAAATTGCTAAATATTCCAACAAAAGAATTCATATTCAAAATGTTACAGTAGATAATTTTGTAACAACTGATAATTTATTACAAAATAAATTAGGCTTAACAAGAGCAATTTCTTTACCTCCGCAAGATGGAAATATGCCCGCATATGTAAAAGGAAATATACTTATAGGAAATATTCGTCCATATTTGAAAAAAATATGGTTTGCAGATAAAGATGGTGGATGTTCTGCAGATGTTCTAGTGATTGATGTAAATGACGATTTTGATTCTAAATTTGTATATTATGCTCTTTTTAGAGATGATTTTTTTATTCATATGATGAATGGTTCAAAAGGCACTAAAATGCCTCGTGGCGATAAAACACAAATTATGAATTTTTCTATTCCTAATTTTAAATTTGACATTCAACAAAAAATTGCCAAAGTTCTCTCCACTTTAGATGCCAAAATAGAACTCAATAACCGTATAAACAAAGAGCTCGAAGCTATGGCAAAAACTCTTTATGATTATTGGTTTGTGCAGTTTGATTTTCCTAATGTTGACGGAAAACCCTATAAATCATCAGGCGGAAAAATGGTTTATAACGAAGAGTTAAAAAGAGAGATTCCAGAGGGCTGGGAAGTGAAAAAGCTTGGAAAATATGCAGAAATCAAAAGAGGTGATTTAATTACAGAAAAAGAGACATTAGAAGGAAATGTTAAAGTTGTTGCTGCTGGAATTAATTACTCATATTTACATTCAAAGTATAATAGAGAGAAAAATACAATTACTATAAGTGGTTCTGGAGCTAATGCTGGACATATAAATTTTTGGAGAGAACCTATCTTTGCTTCTGATTGTACTACCATTAGAGGTCAAAATGATATTGATACCATTATGATTTTACATCATTTATATTTGTTGCAAGACTATATCTATAGTCAAGCAAAAGGTTCAGCTCAACCACATGTGTATCCTGAAGATATAAAGCAATTATATTATGTCATAGCAAGTGAAAAACTAATTGATAAGTATCAAAAAATAATTTTGCCAACAAATGAAAAAATAGCGATTAATCAGCATGAAATCCAACACCTAACCCAGCTAAGAGATTTCCTCCTCCCGATGCTGATGAATGGACAAGTGAGCGTGAAATGATAGATAAAACCATAAAATACTTAGGCTATTTTACAGCTTTTATCTTGAGCGTTCTAGTGCTGCTGATAGTTTATGATGCAACTGCGAGGTATCTCTTCTCTTCAGGTTCCATCGCGCTTCAGGAGTTGGAGTGGCATCTTTTTGATGTTGTTATTATGTTTGGGATTGCCTATACGCTTCGTGAAAATGCGCATGTACGTGTAGATATATTTTATGCAAACTATGCCCCTAAAACAAAAGCGTTGATCTCTATCATCTCTACGCTCTTTTTTATACTCCCTTTCTCTTTTCTCATTATCTACATCGGAGTGGATTTTGTGAGTATGAGTTTTGCCCAACATGAGGCATCTTCAAATCCTGGTGGCTTAGAGTATCGATACCTTGTAAAGTCACTTCTACCACTCTCCTTTCTCTTTTTAGCACTTCAAGCAATCAAAGAAGCTAGCAGTAGCTTTGGCATGTGGAAATCATTATGATAGCTTTGTCAATGTTCGCTGTAGTCTTGGTGCTACTTCTGATTGGAATCCCTGTCGCTTTTGTTTTTGGTGCGGTCTCTATAGCTTTTGCACTTCTTATTCCTGATCTAGGGCTTGAAGTTTTTTCTGTTTTACCTTTTAGAGTTTATGGGATTATGTCCAACACGACATTGATGGCTGTTCCACTCTTTATAGCGATGGGGCTTATCCTTGAAAAGTCACAAATGGCAGAGCGACTTCTAATCGCCATGAGCGCACTTTTTCGTGATGTTCGTGGTGGGCTTGGCGTGAGTGTTGTTCTCGTTGGTGCAATGCTTGCGGCTTCTACGGGAATCGTCTCTGCTTCGGTTGTTATGATGAGTGTTATAGCGCTCCCTTTGATGCTCAAAGCGGGCTACGACAAAGGTTTGGCTTCGGGAACAGTTGCGGCGAGTGGAACTTTGGGTCAGATTATTCCGCCCTCTATCATCTTGATTATTTTAGGTGATGTTATGAGCGTGAGTGTGGGTGAGTTGTTTATGGGTGCGCTTTTACCAGGAATCGTTTTGGTTGGTCTCTATATAGCCTACATCTTGATTCGCGCCTACGTCTCACCTGAGCTTGCCCCGATTCCAAAACAGAAAATCAAAGTCTCAGCCAAAGAGATAGTTCTCTCCATCCTTCCGCCGATGCTTTTAATGATGTTTGTTTTGGGAAGTATCTTTGCAGGAGTTGCTTCTCCTACAGAGTCCGCTGCATTTGGTGCTTTAGGCGCACTTCTCTTAGCAAAGCTCAATAAATCTCTCTCTTTTGAAATGCTAAAGTATGCTTCGCTTGAAACCGTGAAACTTAGCGGTATGATTTTTATGATACTCATAGGAGCAACTGCATTTTCACTGGTTTTTAATGAACTTGGCGGCTCAGACTTGATACTGGAGTTTTTTAGTGAAGATATAGGGGATGTTTGGATTTTTATAGCTGTGGCGATGGTGAGTATCTTTATCCTCGGTTTCTTTATAGACTTTATTGAAATCAGTTTTATAATCGTGCCTATTTTAGTTCCTATTATGGACTCTTTTGGCATCGACCCTATCTGGTTTGCTGTTTTGATTGCGCTGAATCTCCAAGCCTCTTTTTTAACACCACCCTTTGGACTCTCTCTCTTTTTTCTCAAAGGTGCCGCAGGCGATAGTATCAAAACGATGGAGATTTACAAGGGGATTGTTCCCTTTATCCTTCTTCAGTTTTTTGCACTGCTTTTGGTTATAATATTTCCAGATTTAGTCTTTGCATTTTTATAATTTGAAGTAGATTATTGGCATGTGGAATTAACAAAAGGAGAAGAGCATGAAAGATATTTTATACGCCCCTTGGCGCGATGAGTATGTTACGAGAGAGAAGATAGAGGGGTGTGTTTTTTGTCATGTAAGTGAACATCATGAAAAAGATGAGGAGCAGTTTGTCCTCTACAGAGATGAACACTGCTTTATTGTAATGAATCTTTTTCCCTACACTCCAGGGCATTTTATGATTATTCCACATGCCCATACAGACAAACTCGAAGAGTTGGACTCTGCTGTTTGGCTTCACATGAGTAACTTAGCGCAAAAGGGTGTAAAACTCTTAAAAGAGGGTTTAAATGCGCAGGGTGTCAATATCGGAATGAACCTTGGAAAAGCGGGTGGAGCAGGGATAGCTGAACATATCCACATGCATTTAGTACCTCGCTGGGAGGGTGATACGAACTTTATTACTTCTCTTGCAGATACAAGAGTTTACTCTACGGATTTTATGAAGATTTTTAAAAAGATGAAAAGTTTAAGTAAGAAATATATAGAGAGTTAACTTTTTTTCTTTCTTGTAAGTGTAAATATAAATATAGCAACGATAACTACTAATACAACTGTTCGAATGGTTAAATCTATCGGGTCTGTAGTGTCTTGCATATGTTACACCTTTGGATTGTTTTTGAAGAGAGTGGAGTGGATGGGGATACAGGATTCGAACCTGTGAATGGTAGCACCAAAAGCTACTGCCTTACCACTTGGCGAATCCCCAATCTAAATAAAAAGTGGTACCTTTTATTTCGGCAAAATTCTATCATAAGAAACTTTAAAAATTATTTATATTGATAGAAAAAAAGAACTTTTTTGAAAAGAAATAATTAGGAAGCTAAGATTTGGCATGTGGAAATTTCCACATGCCAAAAAGATGAGCGAAAACTCTATATCGCTCGCTTAAATTCAGGGTAAGACTCAACCCCACATTCGTTAATATCCATACCCTCTTGTTGTGCATCATCAGTTGCTCTAAATTGCGTAATGCGATTGATAATATAGATAAGCACATAAGAGACACTAAAAGCAAAAACCCCAACAATGACAACGCCTTTGAGTTGATCCATAAAAGAGATCTCTTCTATAAAAATACCGACTGCTAAAGTTCCCCAGATACCATTTACTAAGTGCACAGAGAGCGCTCCAACAGGGTCATCGAGTTTGAACTTATCAAAAAGAGGGACAGCAAAGACAACTAGAGCACCACCAATAGCACCGATTAAGATAGGCAGATACATATTAAACAAGTCTGGTCCCGCAGTGATTGCTACAAGTCCACCGAGTGCACCATTTAATATCATGGTAATATCAAAGAGTTTGTATCTCACATACATCAAAATACCAGCGATGATTGCACCAGCAAGACCCGCTGTGTTTGTATTCATGATTGTTTTTGCAACACTGTTCGCATTTTCAACACTTGAGATAGAACCAACACTACCACCATTAAAGCCAAACCAACCTATCCAAAGTAAAAAAGCACCTAAAACGACAAGAGGAATATTTGACGCTGGAATAACACGGATACTATCTTGAACATAACGACCTTTACGTGAACCGATGATAAGAATAGCCGCTAAAAGTGCCCAGCCACCAGTAGAGTGGATAACAGTTGAACCTGCTAAATCGTGCATGTTTATATCTAAAAAAGTGCCTGCTAAAAAGTCTGCACCCCAACTCACATTTACAACTGCAGGGTAGATAAAAGCTCCCATAATAACAGCGAAAATCGCAAGCGGAATAATACGAACTCTCTCACTCACACCACCACTCATAATGTTGATAGTTTTACCAACAAATGCCATCTGAAACAGAAATGCCGCCCACATACTCATATTGGAATTTTCCCAACTCCCAAACGCAAAACAATAACCAACAAGTAAAAATGCCAAAGACGCAACGGCATAAATCATTACGTTTATCGTAAGTACTGACGATACATTTTTTGTGCGAACAAGCCCAGCTTCGAGCATCGCAAACCCTGGAACCATAAAAATTATAAGCACCATACAAAAGAGAGTAAAGAACGTGTCTATAATATATTTGAAATCAGCTTCTAACATTGAAAAAACCCCTATTTTTATTGATGTGAGAATTTTAGCTAAATTGTATTTGATAGTGCAAATTTATAGAATATTAAATCTATTTGTATTAAACGAGAAAATTTTTTAAAGCATAGGTTTGCCTAAATTTAAAACAATATAAAATATATTTTACACATTTATGCCTTATTTTTAATCAACAATCATCTAGCTAACTATTAAATATTTTATCCTGTTGGTCTTTAAAAATGTTATTATTTATTCTTAAAATAACTCTGAATTTAGGTCTAAATATGCAACATTTTCTCCCGCTCTTCCCCTTCATTGAAAAATCAAAAAGTGATTTTGAATATGAAAATAAACTCCTTCATAAAGTAACCCTAACTGGAAAAATCAATTCGGATGAGACAACTGTAAACTTGTTTGAATATACTGAAGATACAAATGCAAAATTTGCTGAGCTTAAAAACAATCTGATTAACCTCTTGCTCGATGAAAATATAAATACTGTAGTCAATGAACTCAAGTCCAAAGCAGAATCTACAATCGATATTTTAATCCGTAATCTCTTTGAGCGAACAGCAGATGTCGGTTTTTTGGCAACAGATACACAAATTATAGATTTTTTAAGAGGCGAGGGTATCTCAAAAAAAGAGTTGCACAACCGCTTACATGAGTATGTTCTAAAATACAGTGTTTACAATGAGATAGTCATCTTTGATACAAAAGGTGAAGTAAAAATCAATCTTAATGCTGACAATAGTATCTCCACCACGAACGACGAAATTATTGCACAGACATTGGCAAGCGACTCCTATGTTGAAAGATATGCTTATACAGATATATTTAAAGCGCAGAAAAAAACATTAACCTACACACAAAAGATAGTCGATGGGAATGTGACTATAGGTGTTCTATGTTTATGTTTTAAATTTGATGATGAACTCTATAGAATATTTGAAAACCTAAAGACTCCTCATGAAACGATATTGCTCGTAGAAAACAGCAAGATTATCGCCTCAAACAATCCACAGCAATACCCTCTTGAAGATACATTTCAATATGCCGAAGATAAGTACGCAAAAGAGAAATTTACACTTATAAAAAATAGCTTTGCAGTATCTGCTAAAACAAATGGGTACCAAGGGTATAGCGGTCTGCCTTGGTCTGCAGTTTTGATAAAAGAGAATAAACACTCACAAGTAGATGCAACTACACCTTTAATGCAACGTAGTTTTATGAATGCGGAGATTAGTAAGATTATAGAACATGCTGATTATATTATCGCAGATTTAGGGGATATTATCATAAATGGTGAGTTGATTGCAGCGAAAAGGCGAATGTATATTCTCAACCCAATTTTGGATAATCTACGTTCCATTAGTTTGAGCCTGCTTGAAACTATTAAAAATGCAGGAAACAACTTGGAATCGCTTGTGCAACAGTCGCTCAAATTCAATTTGGAATCCTCTTCAAACTCCTCGATGGACATCATGGATAGAAACTTATATGAAAGAGCTAATGATTCGAGATGGTGGGCGCTAACACCTCTGTTTATAGAAGAGTTGTCATCTGAGACGCCTAATAGCAAAAAGTTAAATAGTGTTTTAGAGTATATAAATGGTTTGTACACCGTTTATACAAATCTCTTTATTTATGATAAAAACGGCAAGATTGTTGCAAGTTCAACGGAGCCAGGCATCATCGGAAAAAACATCAGAAGTGATGCTGTTACTAAAACACTTCAAAATAAAAATACGCAACACTACTTTGTAAGTGAGTTTGAAAAAACAGAGTTTTACAATAATGAGCCAACCTATATTTACCATGCTAGTATCAATAACGCTACAACAAATGTCGGTGGAATTACTGTTGTTTTTGACTCTACTGTGGAGTTCCTTGCGATTTTAAATGATAGTTTTACGACAAACTCAAAAGGTTCTTCTCTCTTTATCGATAACAAGGGGATGGTTATTTCCTCTACAAATGCTCTTTTTGAGAAAACAAGCCTTTTCCCACTCGATGCAAATCTACTCAACGAAGTAACAACTCAAGAGAGCTATTATGGCATCGTTACACTCCACGAGAAGAGCTTTCTTTTAGCTTCTACGCGCTCAAAAGGGTATAGGGAGTATAAGGTAAGTGATAACTATAGAAATAGCGTTATCGCTTTGACACTGCTTGA
>Ga0210047_1000141_pt1 | contig 29236 bp, 25 predicted proteins | sample CryGeyCG2014_300_3_FD_185453 | JGI IMG/M metagenome (GOLD analysis project Ga0210047, IMG submission 185453) | Groundwater microbial communities from aquifer - Crystal Geyser CG01_land_8/20/14_3.00 (SPAdes) (version 2) | ecosystem: Environmental > Aquatic > Deep subsurface > Groundwater | place...
GCTCGCATCGGCGGGCTGGAAAAACATGGCAATCCGTGGCGAAGGATAGCGGTTGAGGTTTGGCGGGTGGGGTGAGAGACTAACGGCGACAAGAAACAAGGGAGCGCCCAATGGGCATGTTCGACACGTTCCACATTCAAGACTGCGGCCGGCAACTCGCCGTCCAAAGCAAACAATTCGCCCAAGTGTTGGGCGAATACCGCCTTGGCGATTTCGTCGGCTTCGATCAAGCCACGCCAACCGGAGTACGTGTATCCGACCATCTTACCTACGAGCACTTGTGTTACCCAAAAGGAGCAACAAATGAGCGATAGATTGACCCTGGAAGTCCTAAAAAAAACCGTGACCGGCCATGCCGCCGCGTTCCGTTGCGTCACCGAATACCAACCCGCTGGCGGGATGGGTGACAAGGTGTTTCCGCCTACCTATGAGGGCGGCAAGTACGCAACGGAAAAACGCGTCGTCGAGGGGGGCGAGGTGGTGGATTGCGTGCTGCTGGATTCGGTGCAGTCCCAGGCCAACCGCATGGAACTGGCTTTGCTGGAGGCATGGAGAACCAAAGACAACGACGGACAGCGACGAATTGAGCTTCCTGTTGTCACCGTGCGTTTCGACGATGACCGGCTCAAAAAGAAATTTACCGTTACCAGTCTGGAAGCGCCGCATCGGGTGGCCGATGCCCTCCTGCGCGACAGCCTGCTGGATGGCGTGATCTTCCGGAAATCAGCCAAGGGCAAGATGCTGGACACCACCGAAGTGAAGAACGCTACCGACCTGTTCGGACTCAACCCCACCGCCCTGGTGTTCGGTCTGTGGGATTCCACCGGGCCGCGCGGAGGCCTGGGTGCCAAGTTCCAGCGGGCGCTGGTTTCTGAAATGGTGGGGTATGAGGCGCAAGCCGGGGTAAAAACCGGCAGCCGTATGGACCCAGCTCAGATTTCCTCTCATGCCACCATCTACATGGCAGACAACGATGTGGGCTATACGATTGACAAAGAACTTGCCAAGAAAGACGCCAGAGGCAACGCGATCCTCTTTGACAGAGGCCGCGGTGAAGGCAAAGCAGGAAACCCATCCAAAGCCAATCACAGCAATATTCCCCCGACTATTGCCGATGGCGGTTTCACCCTCGCCCACGCCAAGCAAACCACGGTCCTTTCCCTCTCCACCCTGCGCCGACTGCGCTTCCCCCTGAATGGCAGCCCCGATTTCAAACCGGTTGCAGACAAGGCCGCCCGCACGGTGTTGGCCGCGCTGGGTTTGCTGGGTGCCGTACTAGCCCGCGAAGAGGGGGCCGATCTTCGTTCCCGTTGCCAATTGTTCCCCACCCAGACCTTCGTTTGGGAATTGCTGAACAACCCCGGCGAGGCTGAACATAAGACTTACTCGCTCACCGGCGATGAGGCGGTTGCTCTCTACAACGCTGCGGTAACAGAGGCAAAAGACGCCGGCCTGCCCTGGGAGGGCGAAATCCTGCTGGAGCCATCCGAAGACCTGATCCAACTCGTCGCCAGGAGCCAGGAACTCGCCACGCATCAGGCCGAAGGGAGCGAGTGATGTTCAGCCTCGGCATTCGCTACCTGATGGGGTGGGCGATGGCAGCGGCGGATGGCGCGAAGAAGGAGCGGGCGGAGTGGCCGCCGCATCCGGATCGGGTGTTCATGGCGCTGGCCGCCGCCTGGTTCGAGACCGGGAAAGAGGATGCGGAGGGCGAAGTGTTGCGCTGGCTGGAATGCCTGCCGGCGCCCAAGTTGTGCGTATCCGGTTCCGAGCCAAGGCAGGTCGTCACCCATTTCGTTCCAGTCAACGATACCTCCTCGCCATTTGAGGACGAAAAGAAGGGCAAGTTGGCTATGCCTAGCGGTGAGCTCCAGCTAGGTAGGCCGAGACGTCCCAGAACCTTCCCCGTCGCCATTCCCCATGACCCCGATGTGCATCTGATCTGGGATGAGGCTATCCCACAAGCCCACCTGGAGCCGCTGGAAGCCCTGTGCCGGAAGGTCGGCGCCATCGGCCATTCCGCCTCGCTGGTGCAGATGTGGCTAGATGACACGCCCCCAGCCGCCAGTCTGGTGCCGGTTTCCGGGGTGGCGGCACATCGGTTGCGGGTCTTCGGCCCTGGTCGGCTGGCCTATCTGGAAGCCCGCTACAACCGCGACAAAGCCATCGCCTACGCCGATCTGGAAGCCCAGGCCAAGAACGCCGAAAAGAAGGAAAAGACGATGCTCCAGGGGCGTATCAAGACGGAATTTCCAGCAGGAAGGCCTGCCAGCCTGCGTCCGGAACCCGGCCTCTGGCAGGGTTACGCACCGCCAGAGCAGGCAGCCGAGCCGGAGCCCATCGGCAGCGTTTTCGACTCCCGCCTGGTGGTGCTGACGCTTTCCGGCAAGCGCCTGCCGCTACCTGCCACGCTGAAACTGACCGAAGCCCTGCGCGGGGCGTTGCTGAAAGCCTGTCCGCAACCCATCCCCGAATGGGTTTCTGGCCATGACGCCGATGGCCGCGCCAGCAGTAAACCGCATGTCGCTTTTCTGCCTCTGCCGTTTGTCGGTAGTGAACATGCCGACGGTCGGGTGATGGGGGTGGCGCTGGCCTTGCCGCGTGATCTCGACCCAGCCAAGACTGCGCGGGTGCTGGAGCCCTGGTTGCGTGATGACGACGGCCAGCCGCGCGCTCTGCGCCTGTTCGACGGCCAGTGGCTGGAATGCAGCGCCGAACTGGAAACGCGGGAACGGCCGTCGAAAAACCTGCGCATGGAAACCTGGACCGGCCCCGCCCTGCGCTGGGCCAGCGTCACGCCGGTGGTGCTGGACCGGCATTTCGACGGCCCGGACAAATGGGAGCAGGCCGCCGAATCGGTGAAAACAGCCTGCGAGCGGGCCGGCCTGCCGCGCCCGCTGGAAGTGTTGTTGCACCCGGTTTCGCTGATCGAAGGCGTCCCCAAGAGCAACGAATTCCCGTGGATTACGCGCAAGAAGGATGGCGGGCGCATGCACCACGCCCATGCCGTGATCGTGTTCGGCGAAGCGGTGCAAGGCCCGGTGCTGGTTGGCGCCGGGCGGTTCCGGGGCTATGGCCTGTGCCGCCCGCTACACCAGGGAGGAGAAGACCATGCGTGAACTCGACACAGCCGGTTTTGTGGCGTTCTTCCAGGCGCTTTGGGGGAAACCGCCTTTTGCCTGGCAGAGGGAATTGGCGAGTCGAGTCATCGAGAACGCTGCCGCGCCCTGGCCCCAGGCCATCGCCCTGCCCACGGCGGCGGGCAAGACGGCCTGTATGGACATCGCCGTCTATGCCCTGGCGGCGCAAGCGGGGCGATTGGTGGAAGGGCAACCCTTCACCGCTCCCCGGCGCATCTTCTTCGTGGTGGACCGGCGGGTGATCGTGGACGAGGCCTACGAGCGTGCCCGTGCCCTGGCCGGCAAATTGCGTGACGCGCAAGACGGCATCGTCAAGGAAGTCGCCGACCGTCTGCGCCGGCTTTCCGACGGAAACATCCCGCTGGCGGCATACCAGTTGCGTGGTGGCATGGTTCGCTCCGAAGCCTGGGCCAAGTCGCCCACCCAACCCATGATCGTCGCCAGCACTGTCGATCAACTCGGCTCGCGCCTGCTGTTCCGTGCTTATGGTCCCGGTACTGGAATGCGGCCCGTCCATGCCGGTTTGGTTGGCAACGACAGCCTGATCCTGCTCGACGAAGCCCATTGCGCCTTGCCCTTCCTGGAAACCCTGCAAGCCGTGAAGCGCTACCGAAGTTGGGCCGAAGTCCCGCTACCGTCGCCCTTCCAGGTCACGGTGATGAGCGCCACGCCACCGGAAACCGATGATGTATTTCGTGACAAATCCGGTGAGGGGCGCGACCGCGAGCACCCTCTGGGCCGTCGCCAACTGGCGGAAAAATCGGCGCGCCTGGTTGTCGCCGAGGAAGCCCGAGGCAAGAAGCCGGAGGTGGTCAAAGAAGCCATTGCCGACAAGCTGGTTGAACAAGCGTTGAAGCTGGTCAAGGAATGGAACCAGCCTGCCGTGACCACTCAGCCCGATTTGTTCACTCAGCCCTATGCGGGTATGCCGGCGGTGGTGCTGTTCTGCAACCGGGTGGACATCGCCCGCAACGCGCACCGTCTTCTTGAGCAGCACGGCGAACACGCCATCCTGCTCACTGGCCGGATGCGTCCCATCGACAAGGACGATACGGTCGATGGCGAGCTTGCCGAACTCTCGGCAGAGCAATCCGCCGTCCGCCGACTCGATCAACCCCGCTTCGTCGTCGCTACCCAAACACTGGAAGTTGGTGCCAATCTCGATTTCGATCTGCTGGTGACGGAATGCGCCAGCCTGGATGCTTTGCGCCAGCGTTTCGGACGGCTCAACCGCATGGGACGCGACATTCAGGCGCAGGCGGTCATCGTGGCGCGTGCCGATCAGGTGGCGAACAGCGACGACGATCCCGTTTACGGTGCTGCCCTGGCGAATACCTGGAAATGGCTCAAGGAACAGGCTGGAAGCAATGACGTCATCGACTTCGGCATCGCGGCCATCGACCCCCGTTTACCGGTGGGCACGGACTTGGCCGCGCTCAATGCGCCCACCGCCCACGCCCCGGTCATGCTGCCTGCTCATGTCGATGCGCTGGCGCAAACCGCGCCCGAACCCTTGCCCTCGCCTGATGTGGCGCTGTTCCTGCACGGGCCGAAAAGCGGGCCAGCGGACGTGCAGGTCTGTTGGCGGGCCGACCTGACCGGTGACGAGCGCGCCTGGGAAGAAGCCGTTAGCCTCTGTCCGCCGGCCACGCCGGAATGCCTGTCGGTGCCCTTTGTCCAGATGCGCCGCTGGCTGGCAGGCGACGGAACCCAGGCCGGCGCGGACGTGGAAGGCGAGGCCGGCGAGGAAGAAACCGCCGGGGACGGAAAGGCCCCGCAACGCCGGGTTGTGCGTTGGCGTGGGCGCGATGACGTGCGCATCCTGGAAGATGCTGCCGATCTGCGGCCCGGCGATGTGCTGGTGATTCCCGCCAGCCAGAAAGGCTGGGACGAACTCGCCACCCTGGGTAGCGACCCGGTGCCGGACTGGGGCGACCGCGCCCAGGCCATGATGCGCGGCAAGGCCATGTTGCGCCTGCATCCCGAACTGCTCAAGCAGTGGCTGGAGCAGTGGCCGGAATGCGAGGCGCTGGGGCGTCTTCGCGCCCTGGCGGAAATCGGGCCGGAACGCCTGGATGACGACCCGGAAGCCCTGGCCGAAGACCTGAAATCTGCCCTCTCGGATTGGTCCGCCGATCTCAATGGCCCGCGCTGGGACTGGCTGAAATCGGTGGCCGACAGCTTGGCCAAGGACAAGAAACTCGCCAGGAACATCACTGCCCACGCTACCGGCGGCCTGCTCCTCACCGGCAGTCGCCGCCTTCCGTTGCAAGACCTGGAAGACGCCCGTTTTAGCGATGAAGATGACGTGGCTTCTTCCGGTAATTTCCGTTCCCTGCTGCTGGAGCCGATGGAAGACGGCAAGTGCCATCTGGATGGCGTAGCCGAATACGCCGCCTGCCATGCCCGCCAGTGCGGCCTGTCGGCCGACCTGGAGAAACTCCTCGAAGCGGCGGGTCGCGGCCACGACCTGGGCAAGGCCGACCCGCGTTTTCAGGCGTGGTTGAAAGGCGGCAACCCCTGGGCACGCGGCCCTTTGCTGGCGAAATCCGACGGCATGAAGCAAAGCCGCGAAGAAAGCCGCAAGGCCAGGGAGCGGGCCAGCTATCCGAAAGGAGGTCGCCACGAACTGCTCTCGGTGCGCCTGCTGGAATCCATTCCCGATGCCCTGCCGAAAGACGAGGCGCTACGCGATCTGCTCCTGCACCTGATCGAAAGCCACCACGGCCATTGCCGCCCCTTCGCCCCAGTGGTGGAGGACAGCGCACCGGCGCAAGTCAGCGTGGACTTTGCCGGCAAGACCTACGTCGCCTCAAGCGCAACCGGCATGGAACGCCTCGACGCCGGCCCGGCCGAGCGCTACTGGCGTCTCACTCGCCGCTATGGCTGGTGGGGATTAGCCTGGCTGGAAGCCATGCTGCGGCTGGCGGATCACCGAAGAAGTGAATGGGAAGAAATGCAAGCGAAGGAGGTGGATCGTGGCTGAGTTGATATTCACGGGGCTGGACGGCGGAAACCCGCTCGCCTATCTGGCCGCTCTGGGCACATTGCGCACCACCGCCCTGATCTGGCCCGAGTCTGACGCCCGGATGTATTGGTCGAATGTCCAAGGAGGTTGGCGCCCTCATCTCACCCTGGCGGGAGAGATCGACCGGGACGACTGGCTGGCGGCACTGGCCCAAGCCTTACAGGACAATTCCGGCCAAACCGCCTTCGCGCTGGCCGATGACCTGACCGTGCCTTGCCCGGCATACAAAGTGGCCGCCGTGGTGGCAGCGGCCAATGCGGTCGCAGGCGACAGAAGCCACGCAGACTTTTTGACCGCCTTCGGATCGGAAGTAATCGAGACCGAAAAAGATAAAAAGAAAACAGGCAATATCGACTGTTCCGCCTTTCGCTTATTAGGTGGCGGGCAGACAGGTTTTCTTATATCTGGGCGCACGCTGGCGGCTTGCACAAAGAAAGATCATTTAAATAGCTCGTTATTTGCGCAATGGAAGTATGACGATCCACTCAGCAAAAACCGTACGATGCGCTGGGATCCGACTGATGACGTACGCCATGCACTGAGGTGGAGAAATCCGAGTGGCGATCCCGAAAGAGACAAAAGCGGCTCCATGTGGGGAGCCAATCGGCTCGCCATCGAAGCCCTGCCCCTATTGCCCACTGCGCCTGTCAGGCGGCGGCTGGAAACCACCGGTTTTACCCAGCGCAAAGGGCGTGGCGTGGTCTGGACCTGGCCCATCTGGACCGTGCCCGTCGGCCTGGATGTGGTGCGCTCACTCATGAGTCTTCCAGAGTTGCAAAACGATGAGCCGGATCGGCGCGCCTTGGCGGCTATGAGCATCGCGGAGGTATATCGCTGCCAACGCATCACGCAGGGTAAATATCGCAACTTCACCCCCGCCCACCCGGCTTGACGCCCGTGCCCTCGCAGCCTCACCGCTTCCGTCTAGGCCCTCGGCGGCCCGTTCACCGCCACCTTTTCCACGCCCGGCCCCGCCACCTCGAACACTTCCCACAGCGGAATTTCCAGGGCGTCCAGGGTGGCAAAAACCAGCATTTCCTCCGGCCCGAAGACGGTTCCTTTGTCGAAACTATCGGCACCATTCAGAAAGCGGATGGCGTAATGCTGAAGCGGGCTGACCACCATGTATTCGGCCACACCAGCCTGTTCGTAGAGGGCTTTCTTTTCCCGCAGGTCGCGGGTGGCGGTGCTTGGGGCGGCGGCTTATTCCAGCCCCCGCATCCCCAACGCCTTCGCTGCCGCCATCAACCTGGCGTCGAACGCCGCGAAGCGGAAATCCACGCCGGGCAGGGCTTGCCAGACCGCTTCCGCCGCTGCCAGGTGGACGCTGTCGTAGCCGCGCAGGCCGAAGCGCTGGGCAAGCTCGCCGGCGCGGCGGATGTGGGTTTCGTTCGGGGTGATGACGCGCAGTTCAGACCAGTCGGTTTCGAATTGCTCAACCTGCCGCGCCAATTCCAGGTCGTCGATCCGGCGCAAACGTGCGGCCTGGGCCAAGCCCGCACGCATTTCGGCGTAGGTGATCAGGTGTGTGAAAGCGAAGGTTGCCGCAGCAGTAGCACTTCGCACACGCGCCGATTCGGCCTCCTCCAGATACAGCTTGAGCAGGGCGGAAGTGTCAAAGTAGCAGGTCAATCCCGCAGCCATGCCATGATCTCCTCGCTGGTCGATCCAGCGCCCGCCGCCGGCATCGGCCGCGTTGATCCCATCAGTTTGCCGCCCCGTCCGGGCCGTATCCAAGGCAGTGCCTCCAGTTTGGCGATGGCTTCCGCTTCACGTTCGGCATCAGTCAAGGCGCGTGGCAGAACCGCTGTCAGGCGCGCCACCGGCTTGCCGTGCGAGGTCACTACCACCTCTTCGCCCGCCGCCACATGGCGCAGATATTCGGATAGATGTGTTTTTAGTTCGCGTACCGAGGTTTCCATCGTGCCGACTCCGTTTGTAGTTTCAATGCCAAGCATTGTAGTCCCATTGGCATCCATGACTGGATAACCGCCATGCCCGACCAGCGCGAACTGTCTCTCGCCTTCCCCGAACTTGATCCCGAGGCGCCGCTCATCCCGGTGCGCATGGTCAACGAATACGTTTATTGCCCGCGCCTGGCGTATCTGATGTGGGTGCAATCGGAATGGGCCGACTCGGCGGATACGGTGGAAGGCCGGGTCAAGCATAAGCGCGTCGACGCCGGCAATGGCAAGCTGCCGGAAACACCGCAGGAAGACGAACGCATCCATGCCCAGTCCGTGTCCCTGGCGTCGTTGAAGCTGGGCATTACCGCCAAGCTGGACCTGGTGGAGGGCGAAGGCAGTTATGTCACCCCTGTGGATTACAAGCGCGGCAAGCGCCCGCATGTGGACAAGGGCGCTTATGATCCGGAGCGGGTGCAAATCTGCGCCCAGGGCTTGCTGCTCCAGGAACACGGCTACGAGTGCGATTCCGGCGTGCTCTATTTCGTCGATTCGCGCGAGCGGGTGCGGGTGATGTTCGACGAAATTCTGATCGAGCAGACCCTGGCCAGCATCCACGGCCTGCGCGGCGTGGCCTATGCCGGGCACATCCCGCCGCCGCTGGAGGACAGCCCCAAGTGTCCGCGCTGCTCCCTGGTCGGCATCTGCCTGCCGGATGAAGTGCGTTTCCTCAACGCTGCGCCCATCATGCCCCGGCCATTGGCTGCCAAGGAGGAATACGCCGCGCCGCTTTATGTGCAATCGCCCCGCGCCTGGCTACGCAAGGACGAAGAACGCATCGTCGTCGAGGTGGAGAAACAGAAGGTGGGCGATGCCCGGCTGCGCGAAGTCTCCCAAGTGGTGGTATTCGGCTCCACTGGCATGTCCACGCCCCTGCTCCACGAACTGATGCGGCGCGAGATACCCGTTTCCTACCACACCTACGGCGGCTGGTTCGTCGGCCACACCGTCGGCCTGGGTCACCGCAACGTCGAAACCCGCATCCACCAATATCGCGCCAGCTTCGACGAGCATGTCTGCCTGCGACTGGCCCGAGGCTGGGTGGCGGCCAAGATTGCCAATTGCCGGACCCTGATGCGGCGCAACTGGCGCGGCGAATTTGGAGACGATGACGAACCGTTCGAGACCGCCGACAAAGCGGCGAACGACCAGGGCAAGCCGCCAGACGAACTATTGCGGGCCTTAAAGGAAGATGCCGAACACGCCGGCCGCGCCCATGCACTGGACGAATTGCTCGGCATTGAAGGCATCGCCGCGCGGCGCTATTTCCAGCACTTCGCCAACCTCATCAAGAAGGACGACGACCCAACGCTGAGCTTCGACTTCATGGGCCGCAACCGGCGCCCGCCCAAAGACCCGGTCAACGCCATGCTTTCCTTCGCCTACGCCATGCTCACGCGCGAATGGCACATCGCCCTCTCGGCGGTCGGGCTGGACCCCTATCGCGGCTACTACCACCAACCCCGCTTTGGCCGTCCCGCCCTCGCGCTTGACATGATGGAACCCTTCCGCCCCCTGGTCGCCGATTCCACCGTGCTCATGGCTATCAACAACGGCGAAGTGCGCGGCACCGACTTCATTCACGCCGCCGGCGCCTGCGCCCTGTCGGACAGCGGCCGCAAGCGCTTCATCGCCGCCTTCGAACGGCGGCTTGGGCAAGAGGTCACTCATCCCCTGTTCGGTTATCGCCTTTCCTATCGGCGGCTGTTTGAAGTGCAAGGCCGCCTGCTCGCCCGCCACCTGGCCGGCGAAACCCCGGACTACCCCAATTTCGTGACAAGGTAGACATGGAGCACCTCTACGTTATCACCTACGACATCGCCGACGACAAACGCTGGCGCCGCGTATTCAAAACCATGAACGGCTATGGAGAATGGCTGCAACTATCGGTTTTTCAATGTCGGCTAGATAGGACGCGCATCATCCAGTTGCAAGCCGAACTGAATGATGCAATACACCATCAGGAAGACCACATCCTGATACTCGACCTCGGGCCGGTAGACACTGTGAAACCCCATGTCACCAGCCTGGGCAAGAAATTCGAGACAGTGAAACGCGAGGCCCTTATTTTTTAGCCGCGCGGACGCGAGCGCTAGGGTGGCATTTCGGACCCCAAGCACCGCTCGCACGCAGCAATGTTCTTTAAAAACATGGCAATAGCAATGGCCAAGAAACTACAAACCAATTTTTAATGACCAAACCAGGTTGAAAACTTGTACTACTCGCAAAAACGGTCGAAACTCCAAGCCACAGGCCCAATGGCAAGGGCGCCGGTATTTCCGGGGCATCCGCCCCGGCCTCATTGAAGCAAACTCCCGCCAGATGGCCTCGTCGCGCTCGTGCCGGTATTTCCGGGGCATCCGCCCCGGCCTCATTGAAGCGCCATGTCTTGCTCCTTTTTCCGCCCCGGCCAGGGCGTATTTCCGGGGCATCCGCCCCGGCCTCATTGAAGCGACGAGGGTGGGTTGCCCCTGGACCCAGCGCAGGTTGGTATTTCCGGGGCATCCGCCCCGGCCTCATTGAAGCGGCAGCTTTGACGGCGCGTTGCGCCATTTCGGCTTGGTATTTCCGGGGCATCCGCCCCGGCCTCATTGAAGCGTCTTGACTAAATTTTAGCTGTGCCTGGGTTGTGTCGGTATTTCCGGGGCATCCGCCCCGGCCTCATTGAAGCATTAAGACCACCACTAACCACGCCGCACAAATGCCGGGTATTTCCGGGGCATCCGCCCCGGCCTCATTGAAGCCCGTTGGCCGGGAAGGTCAAGGCGCCGACGTTCTTGGTATTTCCGGGGCATCCGCCCCGGCCTCATTGAAGCGAAGACTGGCTGGCGCTACGCGACGAGGAACCCGTGGGTATTTCCGGGGCATCCGCCCCGGCCTCATTGAAGCAACTTAGCTTCGCTATCTCGCACATATACAATTAAATGGTATTTCCGGGGCATCCGCCCCGGCCTCATTGAAGCCATGGCTCCGTAGCTGGCTACATTACAACGATATATGGGTATTTCCGGGGCATCCGCCCCGGCCTCATTGAAGCATTGCCGTTCATATCGAACACATAGGCATCAAACATGGTATTTCCGGGGCATCCGCCCCGGCCTCATTGAAGCACGACGCGGATGTTCTTGTCATCGTAGACCTTGGCCGGTATTTCCGGGGCATCCGCCCCGGCCTCATTGAAGCCGGACGTTGAGGCGATCAGCCGAAAGCGGCCGTTGCGTATTTCCGGGGCATCCGCCCCGGCCTCATTGAAGCCCCAGGGTGACGATCTTCTTCGTCATCCGGTTGCCGCGTATTTCCGGGGCATCCGCCCCGGCCTCATTGAAGCAACTTGACGGGGTGCATTTCGGCGGGAATCTGGGCGTATTTCCGGGGCATCCGCCCCGGCCTCATTGAAGCTATCCGCGATGCACTCAACGGGACGGGTGGATTCCGGTATTTCCGGGGCATCCGCCCCGGCCTCATTGAAGCAAAACAGACAACAGACGGGCAAAGTCGGCAGGATAGTTGTATTTCCGGGGCATCCGCCCCGGCCTCATTGAAGCTAAATTGCACCCAGAAGTAACGTCATCAAAACGATTGTATTTCCGGGGCATCCGCCCCGGCCTCATTGAAGCACAAACGAGTGCCGTTGATTTGAAGAAGGCAGCACAAGCGTATTTCCGGGGCATCCGCCCCGGCCTCATTGAAGCGATAGCGATGTGTGCCGTCTAGCGCAGACATATGCCGAGTATTTCCGGGGCATCCGCCCCGGCCTCATTGAAGCAAGGTGATGGTGATCGAGCCTGCCTTGCCGGTGGAGTATTTCCGGGGCATCCGCCCCGGCCTCATTGAAGCTGCCGCAATGGCCTGCCTTGATCTACCCGTTGCGCCGTATTTCCGGGGCATCCGCCCCGGCCTCATTGAAGCATCAGCGTTACGTATGAAATACGATCAGGCCATTCGGGGTATTTCCGGGGCATCCGCCCCGGCCTCATTGAAGCTTACGGCGCCATATTTGCTCATCAGATTTTGCTCCGGTATTTCCGGGGCATCCGCCCCGGCCTCATTGAAGCGACCTGCCGCCTAGCTTGCGTGGCGACCTGGTCAGCGTATTTCCGGGGCATCCGCCCCGGCCTCATTGAAGCTCTGGCGAGTCAGCGAATGTAATATCGCCAACTCCTGTATTTCCGGGGCATCCGCCCCGGCCTCATTGAAGCGTCGGCATCTTCGACAAGGATGAGGCCGAGCGCATCGTATTTCCGGGGCATCCGCCCCGGCCTCATTGAAGCAGCGACTCAGCAATAATAACCAGGCTGTTCTTCATGGTATTTCCGGGGCATCCGCCCCGGCCTCATTGAAGCATGAAGACCCCTAACGCCGAAATTAAGGGACGGGCAGGTATTTCCGGGGCATCCGCCCCGGCCTCATTGAAGCATGCCCTATAAGGCTTATTTAGCGTATCTTGCGCGGCGTATTTCCGGGGCATCCGCCCCGGCCTCATTGAAGCCCAGTCGGTATTGGTCCAGATGCGTCTAACAATCTCGTATTTCCGGGGCATCCGCCCCGGCCTCATTGAAGCGCGGTGACCGTGGGTTCTCTGTTGCAAAAGCCAACGGTATTTCCGGGGCATCCGCCCCGGCCTCATTGAAGCTGCCCGATCTACCCGCAAAACCCGCACTACAACGGTGGGTATTTCCGGGGCATCCGCCCCGGCCTCATTGAAGCACGCTGATCGAGGCGTACCAGTGATCCGTCTGAATCCAGTGGATAATATCGCGTCCGAATGCGCGGCTGTGATTCGTTTATATGCAAGCCCTTGTAGATCGGGTTTCAACCTGACCAACCGGGGACGTCAGCGGGGTTTTGTAGGTCGGGATTCATCCCGACGACGTGGGTTCCATGGGCCGGGTTGTCGGGATGAATCCCGACCTACGTCCGATGCATTGGCCTTTCCTTGTTCGCATATGTACCAAACAACGTGCAACACTGCACAAGGTTGAATGGAAAGAAGTCTATGAGTTTTGAGCATTTCGGCGATGGTCCGCCATTGCCAAACGACTGGAAACAAGAGACGGCCGTTATCGCCCTGGGCGACCGGCTGGGCCTGCGCCAGGGTCTGGCCTATGACCACGACTGGTCGGCGGCGCCGGACTTTCTCGAGCTGATCGTCGAATACGCCCTGACGGCCAAACCGGCCACCATCGTCGAGTGCGGCAGTGGGCTGACGACATTGATGCTGGCTCGTTGTTGCGAGTTGAATGGTCTGGGCGAACTGTTCAGCCTGGAAAACGGCCCGGAGTTTGCGACCAAAACTCGCGCTGAGATCGAACGCTACGGGCTTCAGGGCCGCTCGGCGGTCATCGACGCACCGCTGACCGAATGCCGGGTCAATGGCCAGTCGTATCGATGGTATGCGACCGATGACCTGCCCGACCGACGCATCGATATGCTGGTCATCGATGGGCCGCCGGGGTTTATCCAGCGGCGCTCGCGCTATCCGGCGTTGCCGCTGCTGTTTGACCGACTAACCGACGACTGCGTGTTGTTCCTGGATGACGCGGCACGTCCGGACGAGCGTGAGATCGTGGCGCTGTGGCTGGCCGAATTTCCGAACCTCGAACATGAGTACGTCGCCGCAGAGCGTGGCTGTTCGATATTGCGGCGGCGGCGTGAACGACCTAACGGCGTTCACTCCGTCGAGGCGTTGTAGCGGCGGTCCCAGGTCGCCAGGGCGGCGGCCAGATCGCCTTCGGCGCCGATCCAGCGCCAGAAAGCGGCGAAATCATCCTTGGCGTTTTCGAGACTAAAGGCCATCTGGTTGCGCTTGTCTTTAAGAAACAGCGCGATATTGGCCTCGATGCTGTCGAGGTAGTCGCAAGCAATATCGTGGGCCGTTTGACCGGCCTCGCCGTCAAGCAGTATCCCCTCCCGGTAGGCCTTCATGATGCCGAACCGTTCGCGCCGGGCGAAGCTGTCGGCGGCCGCCGCGCGTTCGCGGCTGAGATGGACATAGTAGGCTGCGTCACCATAGGCTTGGTCGAGCCGGCCAAGCAGCCAGGAGAGCCGGTTGTCGGCCTCGATGTGGCGCTCGGGATAGGCGAGCCGTTGCGGGCCAATCAGCCGGATGCGGGTTTCGTGCCCGGCGCTGAAGTTGGCGATGTGCCGGCAAGCCTCGATGAAGGTGACCGAACCGCAACGGCCTGTATTTAAGATGAAGATATTCACGCCCGGATTATCGTCCATTAGCCACGATTTGACAGTTGCGCCGATGGCGGAAAACGGATCGAATTTACCAGGGTAAAACGTCGGCCACGAGGTTAATATTCGCCGTCATCGAACGATTCTGGGGTACACCATGAAGATCGGATTCTTTCTGCTGAGCCTGCTGCTGTTCGCTGGCTGCGCTACAACCACCGCATCCAACATCGCCGGCAAGAATCGTTCACAGTTGCTCATCGTGCCTGCCGCTGAGGTCAACCGGATGTCGTTGGATTACTTTGCCAAGCAGAATGACGCTGCCCGCTCGAAACATTTGCTGGTCACCGGCGGCCCGGAATTCGACCGGGTCCAGGTCATCATGCGCCGGCTTGTTCCGCATACCGCCGCACTGCGCAAGGACGCCGTCGATTGGCCCTGGGAGCTGGTGCTGATCGACGCGCCCGAGGTCAATGCCCATGTCATGGCCGGCGGCAAGGTCACCGTCTACACTGGCCTGATCCGGCAACTCAAACTGAACGACGACGAGATTGCCGTGGTAATGGGCCACGAGATGGCCCATGCCCTGCGCGAGCACACCCGGGAAAAAATCTCCGAACAGCAACTTGCTGGTGCGGCGGTGTCGTTGGGCGGGGCCGCGCTCGGCGCCGGCAAGGCCACGATGCAGTTGGCTGGCCTGGCCCAGCAACTGGCCCTGGAACTGCCGTTCTCGCGCAAGATGGAATCCGAGGCTGACGTCTTCGGCCTGGAGCTAGCAGCCCGCGCCGGCTACGATCCCCAGGCGGCGCTTGGCCTCTGGGACAAGATGTCGGCCCAGGGCAGCGCCGGCATACCGCAATTCCTGTCGACCCATCCCGCGCCAAAAAACCGCAAGGCCGAACTTGCGGCCCTGATGCCCAAGGTCATGCCTTTGTATCAGGCGGCGAATCGGCGATGAGGCAAATCCGCATCAGTTACGACAACGCGCATTGGGCGCGATAACTAGTGTTTGCACAGCCGGCCAGGATGTCGTATCGTGCGCGGGCAGTCGATACAGGTAGTGTAGTTTCAAGTTTCTCAGTAACGGCAAGGTAGTTTTTAGCCGCTTCGGTATCTTTCCTACATTCTTGGTCGCCCGCCCCTACTGGGTACGTGCCCAGGTTTTTAATTTTTGCAAAAAAGGAATGTAAATGGCTTCTGGTACCGTCAAGTGGTTCAACGACTCCAAGGGTTTCGGCTTCATCACCCCCGACGAAGGCGGCGATGATCTGTTCGCCCACTTCTCCGAGATTCAAGGCAAGGGTTTCAAGACCCTGAAAGAAGCCCAGCGCGTCACCTTCGACATCAAGGATGGCCCCAAGGGCAAGCAAGCCGCCAATATCCAGCCTCAATAAGGCTGCATAGCGTTCGGCAAAGGCCGCGCAAATCGCGCGGCCTTTTTGTTTCCATCTCTGTTATGATGCGCCCGCGACAACTGCACCAGTCTCCCAGTCGCGCCGTGTTGGCTTTCATATCCCACCTTGCATCTGCCTAAGACTGGCGCCCATTCGCGGCGACAGGCCGATACCCTTTCCGGAGTTTCCATGAAGTTTTCCGATCTCGGCCTGGCCGAAGAAATCGTTCGTGCCGTTACTGAATACGGCTATATCACCCCTACCCCCATCCAGGCCCAAGCCATCCCCGCCGTGCTCTCGGGCGGCGACCTGATGGCCGGCGCGCAAACAGGCACTGGCAAGACCGCCGGTTTTGTCCTGCCTATTCTGCAACGACTAACCAACAAGGACGCCAAAGGCCCCGCCGCCGGCCGGGCGCCGATCCGCACCCTGATCCTGACCCCGACCCGCGAACTGGCGGCCCAGGTCGAAGAATCGGTGCGCACCTACGGCAAACACACCAAGCTGAATTCCATGGCCATATTCGGCGGCGTCAGCATCAACCCGCAAATCCAGCGGCTAAAGAGTCGAGTGGATATTCTGGTGGCGACACCGGGCCGGCTACTCGATCACGTCCAGCAAAAGACCCTCGACCTGTCCCAGGTGCAAATTCTGGTGCTCGACGAGGCCGACCGGATGCTCGACATGGGCTTCATCAAGGACATCAAGAAGATACTGGCGCTGCTGCCCAAGCAGCGGCAAAACCTGCTGTTCTCGGCCACGTTCTCGGATGAGATAAAGACCCTGGCCGACGGCCTGCTGAATAACCCGGCGTTGATCGAAGTGGCGCGCCGCAACGCCACCGCCGACAACATCGCGCAAAAGGTCTATGAAGTGAACCGGGAGCAAAAGCATCAGGTTCTCAGTCATCTCATCAAGACCCGCCAATGGTACCAAGTGCTAGTGTTTACCCGCACCAAACACGGCGCCAACCGCCTGGTGGAACAACTCGGCAAGGATGGCATTGCGGCCCTGGCTATCCATGGCAACAAGAGCCAGGGTGCGCGCACTCGTGCCCTGTCGGAATTCAAGACCGGCAAGCTGCAAGTGCTGGTCGCCACCGACATCGCCGCCCGCGGTATCGACATCAGTGAGTTGCCGCATGTGGTCAATTACGAGCTGCCCAACATCGCCGAAGACTATATCCACCGCATCGGCCGGACCGGCCGCGCCGGCGCGGAGGGCGAGGCCATTTCCCTGGTCTGCGTCGATGAACTGGAGTTTCTGAAGGGCATCGAGCGCTTGATTAAGCGCAGCCTGCCCAGAGAAGTCATTCCGGACTTCGAGCCGGACCCCAATGCCAGGGCGCAACCCATCCAGTTGCGCAGCCAAGGCCATCAGCCGGGCGGCCAACGCGGCCGTGGTCAACCTAGATCCGCCAATAGCGCGGCGCGGCCGGGAGGCGCCCCAGCCAAGCCCAAGGCGAGGCCGGGCGGCGAGATTGCCGGCGGACGTCCCGTCGGCGGTCATCATTCAGGCGGTCGCCACCGCTGATAACGGCCATTGCCGCGATCGGCTGTTTGCAAGCGGCGATAGTCTGCTAGTTTAAGAACGTCAGCGATACATGACCGGAGACCAGCTCATGACCCCGCGTTCCTTGCTTAAGATTATTGCCGCCGTCGTTTGCGCCGCCGCGCCGGGCATCGCCCTGGCCCATCTCGGCAACGATGCCGGTTTGCACCATGGCAGCGGTTTTCTGGCCGGCCTTGAGCACCCGTTCAGCGGCCTCGATCACCTGTGCGCCATGGTCGCGGTCGGCATCTGGAGCGCCATGACGACCCGGCGCATCTGGCTGGTGCCGGCCGCGTTCGCCGCCATGTTGGCCGTCGGCGCCCTACTTGGCGCCGATGGTCTGACCCTGCCGGGCGTGGAGCCGGCCATTGCCGCTTCGTTGCTGATTATCGGCCTCTTGGTTGCCACGCGCGTCCATCTGCCCGGTCCAGTCTGCGCCATGCTTATCGGCGCATTCGCCGTGTTTCATGGCCTCGCCCATGGTACCGAGCTGGCTGGCGCGACGGTATTTGCCGCCGCCCTGGCCGGGATTCTGGTTGGTACCATGTTGCTGCATTTATCAGGGATCGGCATCGGTCTGACGCTGAAATCGCGCAACCCATTGTCGGCCCGGATACTGGGCGGCGGCGTGGCCATGTTCGGAGCCGTCCTGCTGGCACATCTAGCGTAGTCGGGTTGTCGGGTTGTCGGGTTGTCGGACTGAAGTCCGACCTACAAGTCCGACCTACAAGTCCGACCTACAAGTCCGATCTACGTCCGGCCACCGTCCTCGCAGAATGGATAACGGCGCAGAGCGGCGATGCCCAAGCGCCGTAATTGGCAAAAAAACCTAAAGAAAATCTAAACGGACCCGTTAATCGACGCATAGCGTTCAATAAGGCCGTCTGGTCTGGTATGTCCAAAGTTGCACACTTAACCACTTTATTCCCGTCAACGCAGGCGACCGGCGGGCTGGACTCGCCCGCGCCGCGCAAGGCCGATGACCGCCGGCTGTTGCGCCGCTACATCCGGGGCGCAGCTATCGCCTGGAGCCTGGCCATCGGCATGATGGTTTTTTTTAGCCTGGGGCCTGGGCAAAGCCATGGCTTGTCGGCGCCGACCGAGGTTTGGCGAGGTTTCGCGGTCTCACATCTCCTCGTCTGGCTGCTCGGCCTTGCCGGCATTGCCGTGGCTGCGGACTATGCCTTCCGGCACCTGAACCGCAGGCTGGCCGAGCTGGGTAAACTGGAACTCACGGCCAAGGTATTCGACGACAGCCTACAGGCGATTGCGATTACCGATCCCTATGGAAAAATCATCAAGGTCAACCCGATGTTCTCCGAAATAACCGGGTTTGAGCCTGCTGAGGTCATCGGCAAGGACATTGCCTGGCTGGACGAACCGGACAGTGACGGTGCTGAGGGTATCGCCGACCCGTCATACAAATTGAGATCGGCAAGCTGCTGGGCCGGCGAAACCCGTAAACGGCGCAAGAATGGCGAGGCCTTCACCGCCTGGGAAAACGCCTCGGCCATCGACGATGATGCCGGCCAGCGCCAGAGCTGCATCTTTATGTTCCAGGACATCACCGACCGCAAATCGTTTTCCTCCCGACTGGAGCAACTGGCCCACTATGACCCGCTGACCGATCTGCCTAACCGGCGCTTGCTTTCCGACCGGGTCGCTCATGCCGTTCAGCGCGCCAGCCGGAGCAACGAGCAACATGCGCTGCTGTTCATCGACCTGGATCATTTCAAGCGCATCAACGACACCATGGGTCATCTATCAGGCGATCACCTGTTGGTGGTGGTCGCCGAACGCTTGCAAAACTGCGTGCGCGCCAGCGATACCGTGGCCCGGCTGGGCGGCGACGAATTCGCCATCCTGCTGGAGGAGATCGAGGTTGTGGACGTCGAACGGATCGTCGAAAAAATACTGACCACGCTGACCGTGCCGATCCTGCTGGAAGGCCGAAACTGGCATATCGGCGCCAGTATCGGCATCAGCCTGAGTCCGCGCGACGGCGCCGACATGGCCGCGCTGCTGAAAAACGCCGACACCGCTTTGTACCGGGCCAAGGCGGATGGCCGACACTGCTTCCGGTTTTTCGACCAGGCAATGGCCGATCAGGCAGCGTTGCAAGTAGGCCAAGAAGCGGCGCTGCGTCTGGCGGTGGAGAGCAAGGCATTTGTCCTGCATTACCAACCCCAACTCGACATGGCCAACGGCAAAATCATCGGTGTCGAGGCCCTGGTCCGTTGGCAGCGAGGCGACGAAATTATCTCGCCGCAGGAATTCATCGCCCTGGCCGAGGACACTGGTCTCATCGTGCCCATCGGCCGCTGGCTGCTTGGCGCCGCCTGTCGCGACATCAAATCGCTTCATGGCGAGGGCTTCGGCGACCTGAAGCTGGCAATAAACCTGTCGGCGGTGGAATTGAAGCAGACCGACTTTGTCGAGCAGATACTGCTGACCCTGGCCGAATCCGGATTCCCGCCCAACAGGCTGGAGCTGGAAATTACCGAGAGCACCATGCTGGTGGACGTCAACCGGGTCATCAGCGTGCTCGATGCGCTCGCCGCTACCGGCATCAGTTTGTCTATCGACGACTTTGGCACAGGCTATTCCTCGCTGTCCTACCTGAAGCAACTGCCGGTCGACTTCATCAAGATAGACCGCAGTTTTGTGCGCAATACGCCGGATGACAAGGAAGACTGCACCATTGTCCAGGCCATCGTCACCATGAGTCACACCTTGGACATGAAAGTCGTGGCCGAAGGCGTGGAAACCGACCAGCAGATGCAATTCCTGAGCGCCAAGGGCTGCGACATCAGCCAGGGCTATCTGATCTCAAAACCACTCCCGATCGACGAATTGCGGCCGTGGCTGGGCGACTGGCAGGCCCAGGCGCGGAGGCGTGTTTTCAGACCCGCCTGACAGACCAGTGTGATCGGACTATCCTGAGCCGATCGACGCCTATTCAGCCACTCAGCCATGTCCGACCTCAGCAAACACGCGACCCGCCTCATTATCCGCCTGCCCATCTCGGGCATGACCTGCGCCTCCTGTTCGACCCGGCTGGAAAACAACCTGAATCGCCTGCCCGGCGTCGAGGCCCAGGTCAACCTGGCCACCGAACAGGCCCAGGTCAGTTTCGATCCTGAGCAGACCGATGCCCAGGCGATCTTGATGCAAGTAAACAAGACCGGTTTCAGCGTGCCGCCTCGCACCCTGAACCTGAACATCGCCGGCATGACCTGTGCCTCTTGCTCCAGTCGGCTGGAGCGCGTCCTCAATACATTGCCCGGGGTCGAGGCGCAGATCAACCTGGCTACCGAAAAGGCGCGAGTCCGTTACCAGCCCGGTCTGATCGACGAGGATGGGCTGATCGCCGCTGTGGCCCGTGCCGGGTTCACCGCCACGCCGGCCACGGAAGAACAACGGGCTCAGGAAAAGGCCCGCAAGGCCGCCGAATATCGCCATGAGGTGCGAGTATTCGTCTTTGCCGCGCTGTTGACCGTGCCCTTGCTGTTGGAAATGGCGGCCATGATCGGCGGTGAACATGGCCATCCCTTCCTCCCCGGCTGGGTGCAATGGCTGCTGGCCACGCCGGTGCAGTTCTGGGCCGGCTGGCGCTTCTATGACGGGGCATGGAAATCGCTGCGCGGCGGCGGCGCCAACATGGACGTACTGGTCGCGCTGGGCACCAGCGCGGCCTATTTCTTCAGCCTGGCCACCTTGTTGCTGGCACCTGGCGGGCATCTTTATTTCGAGGCCAGCGCCGCCGTAGTCACTCTGGTGCGCCTGGGCAAACTATTGGAGGTCCGCGCCAAGAGCCGGACCTCGACCGCCATTGAGCAACTGATCGGGCTGCAACCACGCAGCGCGCGAGTGGAACGCAACGGCGAATTCGTCGACACCGACATCGCCGGCATCCGCCCCGGCGACCGGGTCCAGGTTCGCGCCGGGGAACGCATAGCGGTCGACGGCACGGTCGAGGATGGCCGCTCCGGCGTCGATGAGAGCCTACTCACCGGCGAAAGCCTGCCGGTCGCCAAGACCACCGGCGCGCGCGTCATCGCCGGGGCGCAAAACCTGGACGGACTATTGATCGTCCGGGCCGAGGGCGTCGGCGCCCAAACCCAGTTGATGGAGATCGTCCGGCTCACCGAGGCGGCTCAAGGCTCCAAGGCGCCGATCCAGAAGTTGGCCGACCGCATCTCCGGCATCTTTGTCCCAGCCGTCATCGGCCTGGCGTTGCTCGCCCTGGCCGGCTGGTGGCTGGTCACCGGCAGTTTCAGCCAGAGCCTGATCCCCGCCGTGGCGGTACTGGTCATCGCCTGCCCCTGCGCCCTCGGCCTGGCCACCCCGACCGCCGTGATGGTCGGCCTGGGGCGCGGCGCCCAGTTGGGCATTCTGGTTCGCGCCGCCGAGGTGCTGGAACGGGCCGAACGGGTCGATGTGCTGGCCCTGGACAAGACCGGCACCTTGACCGAGGGGCGCCCCGCACTGATCGCCCTGGAGCCGAACGACAACACACTGCTCGGCCTGGCGGCGGCGCTGGAGCAAGGCAGCAGTCACCCGCTGGCCAAGGCCGTGCTGGAGGCCGCACGACAACGCGGCCTCGCCATCCCACCGGTGACCGACTTTGTGAACATTCCGGGCGAAGGGGTGAGTGGCACGGTCGCCGGCCGGGCACTCCGGCTTACTGCCGCCGCTCGCCCCGATACAGTGGCCGGGAGCGAGGGCGCAACGGTGGTTGAGTTGACCGCCGATGGTGCGCCGATCGCCCGCCTCGCCTTCGCCGACCGACTACGGTCCACTTCGGTCGCCGCCGTCGGCCGGCTCAAGGCCGCCGGCATCCGACCGGTCATGCTGACCGGCGACAATGCCGCCACGGCCGCCGCCATCGCCCGCGAGGCGGGGATTGACGACTGGCAAGCCGGCGTCAAACCTCAGGCCAAGGCCGCCGCCGTAGCCTCGCTCAAGGCCGAGGGGCGCATCGTCGCCATGGTCGGCGACGGCATCAACGACGCCCCGGCGCTGGCCAGTGCCGACCTCAGCTTCGCCATGAGTTCCGGCGCCGACATCGCCATGGAAGCGGCCGACATCACCCTGATGCACAACGATCTCAACGCGGTGGTCGATGCGGTGGAGCTGTCGCGCGCGGTCATGCGCAAGATTCGCCAGAACCTGTTTTTCGCCTTCATCTACAACGTGCTGGCCCTGCCGCTGGCGGCGCTGGGTTACCTCAACCCGGTGATCGCCGGCGCGGCCATGGCCCTGTCTTCGGTTTCGGTGGTCACCAACTCGTTGCAATTGAAACGCTGGCGGCCCAATCGGGCAAAATAATTTCCTTCAGCCAAACGGACATCACCATGCGCATCGGTATCCCCAAGGAAATCAAGTCCCAGGAATATCGGGTCGCGGCAACGCCAGCCGGGGTTGCCGCATTGGTCCGGGCCGGACATCCGGTCCTGGTCGAACTCGGCGCGGGTAGCGCCATCGGCTACAGCGACTCGGACTATCGGGCGGCCGGCGCGACCCTGGCCGCAGACGCGGCGGCGGTCTACCAAGCCGAACTGGTATTCAAGGTCAAGGAACCTCAGGCCAGCGAGCTGAACTACCTGCGCACCGGGCAAATCCTGTTCTGCTATCTGCATCTGGCCGCCGCGCCAGAGCTGACCCAAAGCCTGCTGACCAGCGGCGTAACTGCCATCGCCTTTGAAACCGTGGAGGACCGCGCCGGAGATACGCCCTTGCTCGCCCCCATGTCGCGGGTCGCCGGCCGCCTGGCGGTGCAGGTCGGGATGCAGGCGCTGGAGATGAAGAACGGCGGGCGCGGCGTGCTGCTGGCCGGCGTGGAGGGCGTGCCGCCCGGTCGGGTGATCATCATCGGCGGCGGCGAGGTGGGCGCCAACGCCGCCCATATCGCCATTGGCATCGGCGCCAACGTGACCTTGCTGGACCGCAATCCGGACCGGCTGCGCGCCTTCGACCAACACTATCCCGGCCGTATCCGCACCGTCGTCTCCGACCCGGCCGCGATCGAAACCTGGGTCACCCAGGCCGATCTGGTCATCGGCGCCGTCTATGTCCATGGCCGCCGGGCGCCCAAACTCATCTCCCGCGAACTGGTGCGCCGGATGCCGCCGGGTGCCGCCATTGTCGATGTCGCCATCGACCAGGGCGGCATCGCCGAAACCTCGACCGTAACGAGCCACGCGGCCCCTTTCGCCATCCAGGAAGGGGTCGTTCACTACGGCGTGCCGAACATGCCCGGCGCGGTCGCCCGCACCAGCACCCTGGCGCTCGAAGCGGCAACCCTGCCCTATCTGCTGAAGCTGATGGAGTGCGGACCACGCGTGGCCTTCGAGAGCGATCCAGGCTTCGCCGCCGGGCTTAACCTGGCCGCCGGCCGGGTCTGCCACAGCGGCCTGGCGCAAGATATGGGCCTGAGCGCCGCCGACTGGCGCGAGGTCATCGCCGGATCACGCCCAGCCAACCGGTCACACCGTCAATAAGGACTACACGCGGTAGTCCATCAGGGACACCGCAGCATTGCTAACATGATCGAGGTGTCGATAAATTTCGCGCCACAACCCGTTAAGAAAACCAAATGAATGGCAAAACTTGAAATCAAAAAATGTGATTTCAAGTTGAGGCGGCGCCCGCAATTCGCCCATGGTATTCACCGAACAAGGCGTCGCCATGCTGTCCAGCGTTCTGCGCAGCGAACGTACCGTGCAGGTCAACATCCAGATCATGCGGGATGAGTGAGACTCGTGGGCGAAAGCCAAACCATCCTGTCGGGCACCGTCCCGCAATCCGCTACGGCGAGGAGAGCGTCTTTTGCTCGGCCGCCTTGTAGCGCAGTTGCGTCATCAGCGCCGACTTTCAGCCGTCGACCGAATGGCTCGCCTGCTGAGCCTCGCCGCGAGTACACTGGCGATGCCATTTGGAAATCGCGCCACCGCGAGCGAAAGGGAGGCGCAACGATGAACAGCAAGCAACTGCCGACCCTCGGCGACAAGTCCTTCGAATCCATCAAGCAGACCAACGAGCACGGCGCCGAATACTGGAGCGCTCGCGACCTGCAATTACTGCTGGGCTACAGCCAGTGGCGGCGCTTCGAGCAGGCCATCGAGCGCGCCATAACGTCTTGTGAACAATCGGGAAATCGACCCGACTACCATTTTGCCGGCGCCGGCAAAATGGTCGGCCTCGGATCAGGCAGTCAGCGAACCGTTGAGGATTACCACCTCTCCCGCTTCGCCTGCTACCTCATTGCCCAGAACGGTGACCCGCGCAAGCCGGAAATTGCCCAGGCCCAGAAATACTTTGCCGTTCAGGCCCGCCGCCAGGAACTGAACGACCAAGCCACCGCCGATATGGAACGGCTGGAATTGCGCAAGCAGACCGCCGAGGAATTCAAGGCCCTATCCGGCGCGGCGCAGGATGCCGGTGTGCAAAGCAAGATGTTCGGCGTCTTTCACGATGCCGGCTACAAGGGGCTGTACGGAGGTATTGGCCGCGACGCCATCAAGCAACGCAAGGCCATTCCGGAAAAGGACAACCTGCTGGACCGCATGAACGCGACGGAACTCGCGGCCAACCAGTTCCGTCTGACGCAAACCCGCGACAAGCTGGCGCGGGAGGGCGTGCGCAACCAGTCGCAGGCCATTCAGACCCACGAACAGGTCGGCAAGGAGGTACGCGACGCGATCAAGCGTATCGGCGGCACGTTGCCCGAAAACATTCCACCCGCCGAGCACATCAAGGAGGTCGAAAAACGAGTCAAGACCGCGACCCCGAAATTGACGCTGGATGAGCGTGAAGCCGGCGGGTTGCTGGGGGACGCCGGCAAGAAAACCGGTGCCGACTAAGAGGCCAACCATGACCGAACCCACCATCACCTGCCCGAACTGCAAGACCGAAATCCGGTTGACGGAATCCCTTGCCGCGCCGCTAATTGCGGCGACGCGCCAGCAGTTCGAGCGGCAGCTCGCACAAAAGGACGAGGATTACGCCCGCCGCGAGCAGGGCGTCCGCGACAAGGAAAAGCAGATCGCCGAGGCCAGGCGCACGCTGGATGAACAAGTCGCCGATCAAGTCGCCGCGCAACTGAAGGCCGAGCGCGCCCGCGTCGTCGCCGAAGAGTCGAAGAAAGCCCGGCAGGCCACCGAGATGGAACTTGAAGGCAAGGCGCGCGAACTTGCCGAACTTCAGGACGTGCTCAAGTCCCGCGACGAAAAACTAGCCGAAGCCCAGAAAGCGCAGGCCGAGCTCATCAAGAAGCAGCGCGAACTCGACGACGCCAGACGCGAACTCGAACTGACCGTCGAAAAGCGCGTGCAGGATGGCCTGACCGATGTTCGCACCCAGGCCAAAAAGGAAGCCGAGGATGAACAGAAACTCAAGGTAATGGAAAAGGAGCAGACCATTGCCGCGATGCAGAAGCAGATCGAGGACCTCAAGCGCCGGGCCGAACAGGGCTCCCAGCAACTACAGGGCGAAGTGCAGGAACTGGAACTGGAAAACCTGCTGCGCGCCAAGTTCCCTTTCGACAGCATCGAACCCGTGCCCAAGGGCGAATTCGGCGGCGACGTGTTGCACCGCGTCGTCAGCCAGGGCGGTCAGCCCTGCGGCACGATGCTGTGGGAATTCAAGCGCACCAAGAACTGGAGCGACGGCTGGCTGGTAAAGCTTCGCGATGACCAGCGGACTGCGAAGGCAGAAATCGCCGTGATCGTGAGCCAGATATTGCCGAAAGGCGTTGAAACTTTCGAAATGGTAGAGGGAGTGTGGGTAACGCACCCCCGCGCCGCCTTGCCGGTAGCCATGATTTTGCGCCAGTCTTTGCTGGAACTTGCCCTTGCACGGCAGACCACCGAAGGCCAGCAGACCAAGACCGAGATGGTCTACCAGTACCTCACCGGCCCACGCTTCCGCCAGCGCGTCGAAGCCATCGTCGAGGCGTTTTCATCCATGCAGGAAGACCTGGACAAGGAACGCAAGGCCATCATGAAGCAATGGGCCAAGCGCGAGGAGCAGATCGAGCGCGTGATGGGCGCGACGGTGGGGATGTATGGCGATTTGCAGGGGATTGCGGGGAAGTCGTTGCAAGAGATCGAGGGGCTGAGCCTTCAAGCACTGGACGCATCTGTCGCATACAGTGGGAATGCGGAGGAATGAGCGCAACAATCATCGGCAACAGAAACGATAAGGCCATTGTTCTTACAATTGCGCCTTGTAAATATGTCAATAATGACATATTATTTTAAATATGAGTAAGCAGCGTAAACCGCTGGCGTGGCTGCATGGCGAAGTCAAAACGCCGCCGTTTTCCGCCGAGGCAAGAGTTGAGGCTGGCGTTTTATTACGACACCTGCAAGAGGGCATCAATATATCGCTGCCGCACTCAAGGCCAATGCCCACTATCGGTCGCGGTTGTCATGAATTACGCATCCCCGACCAAAATCGCACCTGGCGCATTGTGTATTACGTGGATACGGTAGCCATCGTAATTCTTGAAGTGTTTGCGAAAACCACAAGCCAAACGTCCCAGGTCGTTGTTGATATTTGCAAGGCGAGACTGAAACACTACAAGTCAATTTAGCAGAAGGATAAATGCCATGAAGACTGACAAATTAGCGCGCCTCCATGTGGCTGGCTGGCAGGTTGGCAGTACAGAGGATTTTTTGCAACTAAGCGATGAAGAGGCACAACTTGTTGCACTCAAACTTTCGCTCATTAGCGCGGTAAAAAAATCACGCATCAAACGCAAGCTTTCTCAAATTGACCTGGCGCAACGCATGAAATCGAGCCAATCGCGCATTGCCAAAATCGAAGCGGGTGATCCTTCCGTTTCGCTGGATTTGATTGTGCGTGCGCTCATCGCAAGCGGCGCAACAACGCGCGATATTCAGGCGGCGTTTACGGCAAAATGAGAAGCGAACCCGTCGCTGGAGTGCAGCCAGAGGTTATGCGCTGGGCAAGGCAGTCAATCGGGCTGTCGGTGTCTGATGTCGCCCTTCGTTTGAAGCGGCCTGCTGAAGAAATTGAAGCTTGGGAGGCAGGAGATGCATTTCCAAGCTATCCCCAATTGGAAAAACTGGCGTATCAAATTTACAAGCGTCCATTGGCTGTTTTCTTTTTGCCAATCCCCCCCGAAGAAGCAAGTCCGACACGAGAATTTCGAACCTTGCCAACGGATGAGCTGCTAACGCTCGCCGTTGATACCCACTTACACATCCGCCATGCCCACGCTTTTCAACTTGCGCTAAAGGAATTGTTTGGCGCTCGCAACCCCAGCGAACATTGCATTTGGCAGGAGTCGTCGTTGTCCCGTGCGGGTTCTATCGTAGGCCAGGCCGCATCAGTTCGTGACTATTTGGGCATCACTCTCGATGAGCAAACTCGTTGGAAAGATGATGAACATGCACTAAAAAAATGGCGTAAAGCGATAGAGGATAAAGGCGTATTCATTTTCAAGGAATCCTTCGAGCAGAAGGATATTTCCGGATTTTGTCTTGTTGACAGCCAATTTCCGGTTGTTTATTTGAACAACAGCACAACCAAAACAAGACAAACTTTTAGCCTGCTCCATGAGCTTGCGCACCTGTTGCTCAGTGTTAACGGACTGAGCAAATTCGACCAGCGATATGTTGAGCGCCTGCCGGATCAGGAAAAACAGACCGAGCAGTTTTGCAATGCAATCGCTGCGGAGATCCTGATCCCATCGCCTGATTTTCAGATTCAGGCAAAACAGTTTCCGGCAGACATTGAGCGTGCATCCGAGCAGCAACTCTCAGACCTTGCTGCGCGTTATGGGGTCAGTCGTGAAGCTGTGTTGCGCCGATTCCTTGATCAAGATCGCGTGACCGCCGCTTTCTATGAAAGAAAGGCAACAGCATGGGCGGCACAGCAGAAAAAAGGAACGGGTGGCGATTGGTATGCCTCAAAGAATGCTTACCTGAGCGACCGTTTTGCGAGGGAAGTAGTCAGCCGCCATTACAAAAACCAGCTTAGCGTCAATCAGGCAGCAGATATGCTGGGGATCAAACCCAAGAACTTTGCCGGACTGGAGCAACGTATCCTGCAAGGGATCGCGACATGATTTATGTATTCGACACCAGCTCAGTACGCTCACTCCAGCATTTCTATCCCAGTGTATTCAAAACCATCTGGGGTGGGTTGGATATCCTGATCCAGCAGCAAAGCCTTATTTCAACCCGTGAAGTCTGGAATGAACTTGAGCGGCAAAATGTAAGTGCGGATGTGCTGGCGTGGGCAAAGCAAAACAAACAGATTTTTACTACCCCGACTGCCGCTGAACTTCAGTTTGTCGCACAGATATTTCAGATTAAGCATTTCCAAAGTTTGATCGGCGAGCAACAACGTCTGAAAGGCACCCCCGTCGCTGATCCTTTTGTCATCGCGTGCGCCAAAATCAAAGGTGGTACGGTTGTTACGGAAGAGCTTCTGAAGCCAACTGCGGCCAAGATTCCCAACGTATGTCAGCACTTCAATGTCCCCTGCATAGACCTTGAAGGATTCATGCAGCAGCAAGGGTGGGCATTCTGATGTCCAAGAAACAAAAACTCGAACTCACCTGGATCGGCAAGGAGAACCGGCCCAAGCTGGAGCCGCGCATTCTGCTAGAAGACCCGGCGAAGTCGTATCACGCGAAGCATCGGGTGACGGACAACGACATCTTCGACAACCGGCTGATCTTCGGCGACAACCTGCTGGCGTTGAAGGCGCTGGAGGGGGAGTTTGCGGGCAAGGTGAAGTGCGTGTTCATCGACCCGCCCTACAACACCGGCAGTGCCTTCACCCATTACGACGATGGCGTGGAGCATTCGATCTGGCTGTCGCTGATGCGGGACCGGTTGGAGATCATCCGGCGGTTGCTGTCGGAGGATGGTTCGCTATGGATCACGATTGATGACAACGAGGCGCATTACCTGAAGGTGTTGTGCGATGAAATTTTTGGGCGGG
>Ga0210047_1000192_pt1 | contig 24878 bp, 22 predicted proteins | sample CryGeyCG2014_300_3_FD_185453 | JGI IMG/M metagenome (GOLD analysis project Ga0210047, IMG submission 185453) | Groundwater microbial communities from aquifer - Crystal Geyser CG01_land_8/20/14_3.00 (SPAdes) (version 2) | ecosystem: Environmental > Aquatic > Deep subsurface > Groundwater | place...
TCGTTGTGCGAGCGGTTTCGGCGGAATATCATTCCGCCCCACGATGTTGCATCGGTGTGGAGCGGGATGGAATCCCGCTGACTCGTTGTGCGAGCGGTTTCGGCGGAATATCATTCCGCCCCACGATGTTGCATCGGTGTGGAGCGGGATGGAATCCCGCTGACTCGTTGTGCGAGCGGTTTCGGCGGAATGCCATTCCGCCCCACGATGTTGCATCGGTGTGGAGCGGGATGGAATCCCGCTGACTCGTTGTGCGAGCGGTTTCGGCGGAATGCCATTCCGCCCCACGATGTTGCATCGGTGTGGAGCGGGATGGAATCCCGCTGACTCGTTGTGCGAGCGGTTTCGGCGGAATATCATTCCGCCCCACGATGTTGCATCGGTGTGGAGCGGGATGGAATCCCGCTGACTCGTTGTGCGAGCGGTTTCGGCGGAATATCATTCCGCCCCACGATCATTTCATCAACTGCTCGACGCGCGACTCGCCAATGCTGTAATACTTTGCCTGCGGATGATGCACCACAATCGCTGCCGTGGATTGTTCAGGCACGAGCTGGTAGGCCGAGGTCAACGACATGCCCAGTTCCTTCTCGGCCGGCAACAAGTCGAATACCTTGCGATGGTCTTGCAGCTCAGGTACGGCTGGATAGCCCCAGGAGTAGCGCTTGCCCTGACCCTCCGACAATCCCAACTCGCGGCGGATGTGACGGTGCAGGTATTCGGCAGTTGCCTCAGCTGTCTGCACGGCCAGGCCATGTAGAAAATATGCCTCGGTGTAGTCGCCCGCTGCCTGCAACCGGTCGAAGCGCTCCGTAGCTTCCTGGCCAACGGTCACAACTTGAAAAGCGACTACATCCATTTGCCGTGAAGCTACCGAGGCGAAGTAGTCAGCCAGGCAGAGATGATCGCCATCCGGTTGGCGGGGGAAGTGGAATCGTGCTGCCTGTTGCGTGTTGCGTGTTATGCGTTGCGTTTTGCTGTTGATAGATTCAGGGTCGTAGATGATGAGATCGTCGCCGTCGGATTGGCAGGGGAAATAACCGTAGACCGCTTGCGGCTTTAGCCAGCCATCTTTCAGCGCTTCCTTCTTCATCCGTTTCAGGCGGGCATCGAACTCTGCTTTCAACTTCTCCCACTCCTGGCCGTGGGCGTTCTTTGCGCCCCACGAGAGGCGATAGAGTTCGTTGATGGATAAATGCTGGAACACAATTTCCAGCGGCATATCTTTGACAACACGTGCGCCGAGTTTCCCAGGAAAAGCGAGGGGGGCGGGCTGCACGTTGGAAGGTTGGAAGGTCTGAACGTTGGAATGTTGTGGAGCGCGCCCTAGCTCCATGTCGGCTTCACCTCGAATGCGTTCCAGCAACGCCGAACGTTTTTCATCGGTGACGAGCGCCTCCATCGTTTCCAGGCCTTCGAACGCGTCTTTGCAATAGAAAACACCCGCTTCATAAGGCGTGCCGTCTTCCGTGAACAGGATGCGCCGTCCGAAACGGCGGTTGATGGCTGCCCCGCCGACCAGCACGGGGAACTTCAGCCCGCGGCGGTGCAGCTCGTTGACGATGAGCGGCATCTGCTTGGAGGTGTTGACCAGCAGCGCGCTCAATCCGATGGCGGTGGCGTTCACCTCCGCAGCTTTGGAGATGATCGCCTCGGCTGGGACTTGCTTACCCAAATCAACGACCGTGTAACCATTGTTGGCCAGGATGGTCTTGACCAGGTTCTTGCCAATATCGTGCACGTCGCCATAGACGGTGGCCAGCACGATCAACCCCTTGCTGACGCCTTCTAACTTTTCGAGGTAGTTTTCGAGGTGGGTGACAGATTTCCTCATCACCTCGGCGGATTGCAGCACGAATGGCAGGATCAACTCGCCCGCGCCGAACTTATCGCCGACCTCTTTCATGGCGGGGAGCAGGACGGTGTTGAGGATATGGACGGTGGCGACGTGATTCTCTTGGCGTTTCCTAGCATCCTCCGGTTCCGAGATAGGAGTTAGGGGATAGGGAACAAGAAAATCAATATCCTCCTCCACCCCTTCCTTATGCCGGTGGACGATGCGCCAGTGCAGGCGCTCTTCGGCGCTCATGCCCTCGGTCGGATCGGCGACTACGGAACCGGCCGAAGACGGAGTGACGTTCTCGAAGTGCTCTATGAAGCGTTGCAGGGCATCCGGGCGGCGGTTGAGGATCAGGTCTTCGGCCAGCTCGCGCTCTTGGGCAGGGATTTCGGCATACGGCGTGATTTGCGCCGCGTTAACGATGGCCATATCCAGCCCAGCTTGCACGCAGTGATACAGCATGACCGAGTTCAGCACCGGGCGGGCAGCCGGGGAGAGACCGAACGAGGCATTGGAGACGCCCAACGAGGTCAGCACGCCAGGCAGGCTTTGCTTGATGAGGCGGATTCCCTGGATGGTATCCACGGCGGCGTTGACGAACTCCGGGTCGCCGGTGGCCAGGGTAAAGGTCAGGGCATCGAATACCAGCGCTTCGGGGCGCAGGCCGTGTTCCTCCACGGCGATTTCGTAGATGCGCCGGGCTACTTCCAGTTTACGCTGGGCAGTCTTGGCCATGCCGCTTTCGTCAATGGTCAGACAAAGCACAGCGGCGTTGTGGCTCTTGGCCAGGGCAAAGACCTTATCGGCTTTGGCGCGCCCGGCTTCCAGGTGGGTGGAGTTGAGCAGGCAACGGCCGGGGGCCGTCTTGAGGGCGATCTCCATCACGTCCGGTTCGGTGGTGTCAATCACCAGCGGCACATCCACGCCCATTTCGAGTTTCTTGACCACCTTGCGCATCAGCTCGCCCTCGTCGGGACGCTCCGTCACAGCCACGGAAATGTCCAGGGCGTGCGCGCCCCCCGCAACCTGGGCACGCGCCAGCTCCAGGATAGCGTCGTGATCTTCGGCCAGCAGGATCTGCTTGAACTTGCGGCTGCCCTGGGCGTTGCAGCGTTCGCCGATCAGGAACGGGGGCGGATTCTGAATGAGGGGCACGGCCTGAATTGCAGAGGCGAGGGCAGGAATGGGTTGCAGGTTTGAAGGTTGGAAAGTTGGAAGGTTTGCAAGCTTGTCAACGAGGGCCTTGAGATGGGCAGGCGTGGTGCCGCAGCAACCGCCAACGACGCGGATGCCGTGCTTCTCGACGAACTCGGTCAACGCCTCGGCAAACGGTTCTGGCTCCAAAGGGTAGACGGCAACGCCGTCCACGTTGAGCGGCAGGCCGGCGTTGGGGATGCACGAAACCGGCAGGCTGGATTGTTCACCCAAAACACGAATCGGTTCGCGCATGTGCTCGGGGCCGGTGGAACAGTTCAGGCCGATGACGTCAATGGGCAGGCCTTCGAGGATGGTCAGCGCAGCGGCGATATCGGTGCCGAGCAGCATCCGCCCGCTCGTATCCAGCGTGACCTGGGCCTGGATCGGCAGCCAGACGCCGGTCTCCTCGAAGGCTTTTTGGATGCCGGTGATGGCGGCCTTGACTTCCAGGATGTCCTGCGAGGTTTCGATCAGCAGCAGGTCCACGCCGCCGCGGATCAGACCGGTAGCCTGTTCGCGAAAAACGTCGGCCAGCTCGTCGAAGCTGACATTGGAGAGTTCGGGATCGTCGGCGGAGGGTAGTTTGCCGCTGGGGCCGATGGAACCGGCGACGAGTCTTTGTTGCGTGGTGCGCGTTGCGTATTCGTCGGCGAGGCGGCGGGCGAGGGAGGCGGCGGTTTGGTTGATTTCGATAACCCTGTCCTGCAGGCCGTACTCTTTCATCGTGATGCGGTTGGCACGGAAGGTATCGGTCTCGATGCCGTCCACGCCGACCTCGAGGAACGAGCGGTGGACTTCCTCGACCGCCTGTGGGTAGGAGATGACCAGGTAGTCGTTACAGCCGTTGAGTTTTTCGCCGCCGAAGTGCTCGGCGGTTAGGTTCATTGTCTGCAGGCTGGTACCCATCGCGCCGTCGAATACGAGGACTTTTTTTTCGAGGGCGTCGAGGTAGCGGCGGTTGGTGTATTCGCGATGGGTCATATAGTCTCCTGGTCGGTTGGTCAGTTATACCGGGCACGGCCATAAATTGCGGTTTTCTGTCGCCTGATTCGCGGGGCTAAATCCAATACTGTTTAGATAAGGTCGCAGAGACGGCTCCTCGCGAAGCACCCTGCGGGCACGCCGTCGGGCATGGAAGCCCGACCTTCTTAACTAAACAGTATTGGGGCTAAATCCACCTGCTCAGTATATGGAAGTCCCTTCGGACTGATGCTACGAGTCGGTTTCAACCGACTTCTACGAACTGAGGCAGGACTTTAGTCCGACGGAACGAGTTGTGCAAAAGCGCAATTTGTGCCCTCTTTCAGTATAGATCGCGCTCGGCGTCGGTCAGGGAAAGAGACTCACCGATTTCCATCTTCCAATATCCTATAAAAGCAGCCGAATTATACCTATTTATGTCCACTTTATGGGCTGTGAATCCTTACCTCCCTCTGTCCCCCCATTTCGCCCCCACCCAGCCCTCCCACATTCCGCACTTCAGGAATGGGGGAGGGCGCGGGAGGGGGTGGGGGGATGAAAGGGGGGCGGGAAGGGGTCAACAGGCTTTTTCTTAGACGTTTGTGCCCTTGACAGGTTCGTGAGCGTTGGGGTAAACTAATAACCGTTAAGTATTTCCTTAACGGCTAGATGAAAACATGGGCACAGTTGAAACCCTCACCACCTTCGAGCAGATCAAACTGCTCTCCGATCCCCGCCGCCTGGCGATCCTGCGCCTGCTGATGGCGGGGCCGGCCACGCTCACCCACCTCGGCCAGGCGCTTGGCGAACATCCGGCCTGGGTGCGGCATCACATCAAGAAGCTGGAAGAGGCCGGGCTGGTCGAAGTGAGCGAGGTCAAGGTCACCAGCGGCGTGACGGAAAAATTCTACCGCGCCCGCGCCGGAGCTTTCCTCATTCAGGAGATGGTCTTGCCGCAAGATAAAAACCGGCCGACGGTCATCTTCTCCGGCAGTCACGACCTGGCAATCGAGCGCCTGGCCGGACAACTCTCCCCTCACGTCAATATGTTGACATTGCCAGTTGGCAGCCTGGATGGGCTGGTCGCCCTGCGCCAGGGTTTTTGTCATCTTTCCGGCTGTCACCTGCTCGACACGGACGGGGAATACAATACGCCATTCGTGCGCCACTTTTTCCCCGACCGGCCTACCTCGTTGTTTACGCTTGCTCACCGTCAGCAGGGACTGTTGCTTGCCCCCGGCAATCCCAAGAGCATTCGCGGAGTTGCCGGCCTGGCCCGGCCCGATGCGACCTTCATCAACCGCCAGCGCGGCTCAGGTACACGCCTGTGGCTGGATGCCCGGCTTCACGAGCTGGGCATCTCCGGCGAACAAATCCGCGGCTATGAGCATGTAGTTTCCACGCACACCGAATGCGCCCTGGCCGTCGAGCGCGGCGAAGCCGACGCGGCCCTCGGTCTGCAAGCCGCTGCCCTCCAGCATGGATTGGATTTCATTCCCCTGTTCCATGAACGTTATGACCTGACTATCCCCCAGGAGCAGATCAACACGGTATTGCCCATCCTGGACTATCTGCAATCTGGTGATTTCCGGCGTGAAGTGGCGAGCCTGAGCGGCTACGATACCACGCACACCGGTGAACAAATTCTTCTTTAGGAGAAAGGACAACATGAAACGCACCCTCAACATCTTCCTGACCCTCGTCGTTTTTCTCTCCCTGGCGTTATCCGCGTGTGGACCGTCCAACCCGACGCCTGCCGCGACCCAACCGGCTGGCACTGAACCACCGCCAGCCGCGCCCTCGCCGACGCCGATCCCAGCGCCCGCCAACCCAAACCTGATCCTGGCGACCACCACCAGCACACAAGACTCGGGTCTGCTGGATGTGTTGATCCCGCTCTTCGAGCAGCAGACCGGCTACAAGGTCCAGACCGTTGCGGTCGGCACCGGCGCGGCGCTCAAGATGGGTGAGGAGGGCAACGCGGATGTTCTTCTCGTCCACGCCCCGTCGTCCGAAAAGACATTCATGGATAACGGCTTCGGCTCTGACCGTCGCCTGGTCATGCACAACGACTTCGTCATCGTCGGCCCGGCCGACGATTCAGCCGGGACCAAGGGCGCTGCCACCGCTGTAGAGGCTTTCCAGAAGATCGCCGCTGCAGGCGCCACCTTCGTTTCGCGCGGGGACGATTCCGGCACGAACAAAATGGAGTTGAGCCTGTGGCAGACAGCGGCCATTGACCCGGCCGGCCAGGCCTGGTACGTGGAAAGTAGTCAGGGCATGGGCGCCACGCTCACGATTACTTCGGAAAAGGATGCCTACACCTTGACTGACCGCGCCACCTACCTGGCCAATAAAGCCAACTTGCAACTCGAAATCCTGGTGGAAGGCGACCCTGCCCTGCTGAATGTTTACCACGTCATCATCGTCAACCATGAGAAATGGCCCAATTCCAATCTGGAGGGAGCGATGGCTTTCGCAGACTTCATCGTCTCTCCGGCAACGCAGGAAGTAATCAGTACCTTTGGTCTGGATAAGTACGGCCAGCCGCTCTTCTTCTCGGATGCCGACAAGACCGACGCCGACCTGGGTTTGCCATAAGCTTTCACCATAAGCTAATGTATGATATGCCGCGTACCCCCTTCGAGGCGCGCGGCATATCAACTAGATCATGAACCTCATCTGGCAAGGCATTCAAAACGCACTTCTTCTGCTCTCTGGCGGCGACCCGGAGGTCTGGGAGATTACCCTGCTTTCCCTCAGAGTCTCCGGTCTGGCGACGGCCATCAGTCTGTTGATCGGCTTGCCGCTGGGCACCGGTTTTGCACTGGGAAAGTTCCCCGGGCGCTCGTTTTTCCTCAGCCTGATCAACACCGGCATGGCGCTGCCGCCGGTCGTCGTCGGGCTGGTAGTTTCTGTTTTCTTGTGGCGCAGCGGCCCGCTCGGCATGTTGCGCCTGATCTACACGCCAGCCGCCATCGTCATCGCGCAGACGGTCATCGCCGCGCCGGTGGTGACCGGCCTGACCGCCGCCGCGCTCCAGCAGCTCGACCCGCGCCTGCGTCTGCAATTGCTCGGCCTGGGGGCCTCTCGTTTTCAAATGATCGTCGCCCTGTGGCGGGAGGCGCGCCTGCCCCTGCTGGCAGCTTTGATGGCCGGATTCGGCAGCGTCATCTCCGAAGTCGGCGCGTCCATGATGGTCGGCGGGAATATCCGCTACCAGACGCGCGTCCTGACAACTGCCATCGTATTGGAGACGAGCAAAGGTGAGTTTGCGCGTGCCATTGCCCTCGGCGTTTTGTTGCTCTTCCTGACCTTCCTGGTCAACCTGGCGCTGACCTGGATCCAGCAGCGGGGGGCCAAACGGTGAGCGACCTGCTGGCAATTCGCGATTTGCTCGTCCGCCGTGGAGAGCAAACTGTCTTGGAGATTGACCAGTTGAGCGTTCCGGAGGGAGAAGTGTTGGCCGTCATTGGCCCGAACGGGGCGGGGAAAAGCACCCTCTTGCTGGCGCTTGCGCGCCTGCTCAAGCCGGCGTGCGGCGAGATCACCTTCGGCGACCAGCCGCTGGAAGAGCAGAACGACCTCGAGTACCGCCGCCGCATCGGATTGGTCTTGCAGGAGCCGCTCCTGTTGAACACATCCGTTTTCGAGAACGTGGCGGCTGGTCTGCACTTCCGGCGTTTGCCAAAAGAAGAGATCACCCGGCGTGTGGACGACTGGCTGGCGCGGCTGGGCATCAGTCACCTGCGGGATCGTCCGGCGGCCAAGCTTTCCGGCGGCGAGGCGCAGCGCGTCAGCCTGGCGCGGGCGTTCGCTATCCAGCCCCAATTGCTTTTGCTCGATGAACCTTTCAGCGCCCTGGATGCCCCAACCCGCTCCCGCCTGCTCGAAGAGCTGCAATCCCTGCTGGCCGAGACCGGCCAGACGACCATTTTCGTCACCCACGATTTGGATGAAGCCCTGCTGCTTGGCGACCGGGTCGCGGTGCTGCTCGCCGGCCGCCTGCGCCAATGCGGTCAGCCGGAGCAGGTATTTGCCGAACCCGCCGACGCAGAGGTGGCCGCCTTCGTCGGTGTGGAAACGATCGTGTCCGGTCAGGTCATTGCCTGCCAGGAAGGCCGGGTAATCGTGGATGCGAATGGCCTCCACCTGGAAGCAGCCGGCGAGATGAACCCCGGGCGGACGGTTCTGTTCTGCCTACGGCCCGAAGATGTGACCCTCTGGCCGAAAGGTGGCGCGCCGGCATCCAGTGCACGTAACCGCCTCACGGGTCGCATCCTGCGCCTTTCTCCGCAGGGATCGTTGTTCCGGGTGGTCGTGGACTGCGGCTTTCCGCTCATGGCGCTGGTCACGCGCGCCTCGGCGCGTGAGATGGGCCTGGCTGAGGGAATGGAAGTCTCCGCTTCGTTCAAAGCCAGCGCGGTGCATTTGATCCCCCGTTGATTTTGATGCTATTCAGGGATTCACACCCGGATCAATAAATCCCGCCTGCAAATCGCTCAGCACCTCTTCCACCAGCCGCTGCTTACCCTCCGTGAGCAAATCGGGATTGATGTCGGTCAGGAGGAGTGGGGTGGAGAGGTTCTGTCCGCCCTGCCCGGCGACCAGGTCGGGGAAGATTTTTTGGATGGCAGAGATGACCTCCGGCTGGAGGCTGACAACCCAGCCCGGGCGCAGATCCTCGGATGGCAGGGACTCGCTGATGATCAGGATGTCTTTTTGGTAGAGAGAATCCAGCAAATCGGGGGTGGCGATCTCAGGATAAACGAACGCCACCTCGACCATATAGCGCGCCAGGCCGTCAGCGTAAGCCGGGTATTGGCCTTCGGGGGCGTCGGCGGGTATCTCGATATGCAAGGGGTAACCGTAGAACGGCGCAAAGGCAGGATTGCACAGGCCGCAGTAAAAATGCACGCCGTTGATGAAGGCCGCCTCGGCAGCTAAGGCGCTGGGATTGTCTTCCTGCGTGAGAATGCCGACGCGATAATCGGGCGAAAGCATGGCGGCAATATAACCGGCCAGGAAGGCTTGCTGATCCACAGGCTTGCCGGAGGCGCCAATCAGGGACAGGTTCGCCGTGGCGGTCAGGCCGGGGATGCCGACGCCCAGGAACTGCACCTGGGGCGCGGCGGCCGCCAGTCCGGCCAGACCCGGATCGGGCGGCAGGGCAATGACCACCTTCAGACCCGCTTCCGTGCTGACGTCGCCAACTGTCAGCGCATTGCGCACCTGGAAGCGCATCCCAGCCTGCTGCGCCAGGTCATATACGGTGGTTTGATACAAGCCGGATTGGTCGGAGGGCATGTCTGCCGGGATGAGCAGGATGGCCAATGGGCTGACCACCGTGGATTCTGTGGTTGGGATGGGGGTAGGCGGCGGAGCCGTCGGCGCGGCCGGCGTCGGCGTCGACGTTGGCCGGCCAGAGATGGTGCAGGCCGTAAGCAGGACGAGTAATAAGATGGAAGCAAAGCGGATTCGCACAGCAAGTCTCCGGTGAAGGTTTCCAGTATTTTACCTGAAAAGTCCTGACAAGTGGATGACGGAGTCCAACGTCTCCGACATTGGAAAACGGGTGGGCAACGGAGTGAAAGTTCATCATCGGATGGCGCTGCTAAAAGTAGAGACGCCCTCATCGGGCGTCTCTACAAGGAGGAGAACCATGAAATGTTTGGTTGGCGTTATTTCGCTGCGACTTTGATCGTCTTCGGGCGAGCGGATTCAGCCTTGGGCAGGCGCAGGGTCAGCACGCCGTCGGTGATCTTGGCCTCGGCTTTTTCGGCGTCCACGGGCGCGGGCAGGCGCAGGCTGCGGCTGAAGGAGCCGTGCGGCAGTTCGCGCATCAGGTACTCGTTCTCGTCTTGCGCGAATTCGCCTTCGATGGTGACCACGTCGTCGAGGATCTGGATGTTGAGGTCGCTGGCCTTCAGACCGGGCACGAGCGCGCTCAGGACGAACGCCTCGTCCTCGTCGCGGACATCCACAGCCAGGGTGAAATCTCCTTCGGCCTCACAATAAGCCTGCCTGGCCCAGCGGCGGGCCATGCGATACGGGTAATTTGCGTTAGAGGAATCCAAAAGGTGTATATAATGGTAGCCGGTAGGCTACCACAATGCAAAAACGCCTGATTTACGTGGTTTTTGTGGCTGGCGCGCTGCTGGGCGGCGGGTATTACCTTTACCGAACGCTGCGGCCTTCGCTGGGACGCTCGGTGCGCGTGGTTGAGTGGATCCGGAATCCGCAGGCGCACCCGGACTGGGCGGTGCGGGCCGGGACCCGTTGCGGAGCGGACACCCCGTTCATTCTCCCCACTGACGGCTTCATCGGCTACCTGTGGGACGACTCGTTCCGCGTTGGACACCGGCATCAGGGCATTGACATCTTCGGCGGGTCGGACGTAGGCCTGACGCCGATCGTCGCGGCCTATCCCGGATACCTGACCCGTCTGCCGGATTGGAAGTCATCGGTCATCGTGCGCGTTCCCGAAGACCCGTTACAGCCGGGGCGCCACCGTTCGTGCCGCGAGCGGCGGCACGCCGGTGCGAGACGGCAGATCTGGCTTTATTACACCCACATGGCCGGCCCGGCCGGCAATTCGTTCATCTCGCCGGATTTCCCGCCTGGCACCTATGAAAAGCATGTCGAGGCCGGGACGCGGCTTGGCTACCAGGGCGATTATTCCGGCGACCCGAATAATCCGGTTGGCGTGCATCTGCATTTTTCGATCGTGCTGGATGATGGGCAGGGCAATTTTCGCAACGAGCTGGAAATCCGCAATACGCTGGATCCGTCGCCATATTTGGGGCTGACGTTGAATGCGCGCCAGAGCGATAGGCAGTTGGTGGTGTGCGGGAAATGATGGAAAACGTGATACGTGAAACGTGATGCGTGATACGTGAAACGTGATACGTGATACGTGAAACGTAAGGAGATGGGATGGGTGATTTCACGGACAAGGTTGTTCTAGTCACCGGCGCGGGGAAGGGCACGGGGCGCGCCATCGCCGAAGCCTTCGCGGCGCGCGGGGCAATCGTGGCCGCCAACGACGTCACGCCGATCAATCTAGATGAAACCGTTGCCAGAATCACGGCCTCCGGCGGATGTGTCAAGGCCTACGTGGAAGATATCGCCAAGAAGATGCCGGTGCAGGCGCTGGTCAACGAGGTGCTGGATGACTGGGGCCGGATTGATATCTTGGTCAATTGCGCCGAGGTCGAGCCGCGCTTCCCGCTGCTCGATATGGACGATTGGGACTGGCAGCGCACCCTGGACGTCAACCTGACCGGGACCTTCTTGCTGATGCAGTCCGCGGGGCGGGTCATGCGTGCCCAGGGCGGCGGGGTGATGGTCAACCTTGGGGCGCGGGCCAAGTCTCGAGAGAACCGGGGGGCGTATTTCGTCAGCAAGGCCGGGCTGGTCGCTTTGACGGAACAGGCGGCGGGTGAATTTGCTGCGTATCATATCCGCGTACATTTGGTCGCGCCAGAAGAGACGGGAGAGGCGGCCGAAAAGATCATTTCATTGTTCGGGGCGGGATCGTCCCGCCCGTAGGAGGTAAAATGGAGATGTTGCTGGAGTACCGTCAGCGTTTTCTGGAAAGACTATCCGCCGCGCCGGATGAACTGCGCGCCGCGCTGGCGGGGGTCCGCGATGCGCGCGCTCCGCTGGAAGAGGGCGGCTGGAACTCGCACCAGGTCGCCGTTCACATGCGCGATGTGAATGCCCAGGTCTACCCGCCGCGCCTGTACCGCATCCTGAACGAAGAGAATCCTACCTTCGAGAACTTCGATGGGGAGGCGTGGATGGCGGCGCATTACGACCCAAATGAGCCACTGGAGGCAATCCTGGCGGAGTTTGCCCGTCAGTGTGCCGAGATCGCCGGCCGGCTGCGGGGTCTATCCGCCGAGGCCTGGAATCGTCCCGGCACGCATCCATCCTATGGGACGCATCCCCTGCAATGGTGGGCCGAGCGGATGCTGGCGCACATCGAGGAACATTTGACACAATTGCGAAGACCCTGAATGCCTAGCCGAAAAACTTCTGGAACGCGGACTTTAGTCCGCAATGCAGGGCAGACTGAAGTCTGCATTCCGTTATAGAGTCTCTGGAACGCGAACTTTAGTCCGCAATGCAAGGCAGACTGAAGTCTGCATTCCGTTATAGAGTCTATATTCGTTTTATAAGGAGGAACCATGTCTTACACAACCATTTTGACCGAAACCCGCGGACGCGTCGGCCTGATCACGCTCAACCGCCCGCAGGCGATGAACGCCCTGAATCGAACACTGTTGAGCGAGTTGGTGTCGGCGCTCACGGCTTTCGACTCCGACGAGGCCGTCGGCGCGATGGTCATCACCGGCAGCGAGCGCACCTTCGCCGCCGGCGCGGACATCAAAGAGATGGCCGAAGCCAGCGCGGTCGAGATGTTGACCGGCAGCTTCGTCGAGCTATTCGATGGCATCCGCAAGGTGAGGAAGCCGGTCATCGCGGCGGTCTCCGGCTTTGCCCTGGGCGGCGGCTGCGAGCTGGCCATGTCCTGCGACATGATCGTCGCCTCCGAGACGGCCAGGTTCGGCCAGCCGGAGGTGACCATCGGCGTCATCCCCGGCGCGGGCGGCACCCAGCGTCTGACGCGCGCGGTCGGCAAGGCGATTGCGATGGAGATGGTGCTGAACAATCGAATGCTCACGGCTGCCGAGGCTATCCAGTTCGGGCTGGTCAACCGCGTCGTGCCAGCAGAACGTCTCATGGAGGAGGCGTTGGCGCTGGCAGCCGAGGTGGCTGGCCGCGCCCCGTTAGCCGCGCGGCTGGGTAAGGAGGCTGTCAACAAGGCTTTTGAGTTATCCCTGACCGAGGGGTTGGAAGCAGAACGGCGGGCGTTTTATATGTTATTTGCCAGCCAAGACCAGAAAGAAGGCATGAAGGCGTTTGTTGAAAAGAGAAAGCCTGGTTGGAAAGGGCATTAGTTGGATAGTCGCGTGGTCAGGTAGTCAGATAGTCGAGTGGTCATATGGTTGGATAGTCGTGTGGTCGAATAGTTGTTTTGGGAGGATCAGAAGCCTACCTTGCCCTCGACCGCAAGTATCTGGCGCAGGAGTTGTTCCAACAGATCTATGACAAGGCGACAATCACCAAAAAGACGATCAACGCGCTTATCGCATATTTGCGGAAAAGCAAAGCATCCAAACGGCCACACGACTAACCGACCACATAACCACTTGACCAACCGGCCACGCGATCATTTGACCAACCGACCACGCGACTATCAGACTAATTGACCGCATGACTACGAAACTACTTGACTAAAAGACTACATGACCACGCGACCACAAGACATATTGATTGGTTTTCGTTCCCTGGAATTGGGCGATAAGCCAGTCATCGTTCACGCGTCATTGTCAGCGTTTGGAAAGATTGACGGCGGCGCGGAGACACTGGTTAGCGCACTGCTGGCGGTCTTCGACTCAGTGGTCATGCCGGCTTTTACCTATAGAACGATGATCATCCCGTCATCTGGGCCGGAAACCAATGCTATCATCTACGGCTCCGGCGCGGACGCCAACCGCATGGCCGAGTTCTTCGACCCGCAGATGCCCGCCGACCCGCTGATGGGCGCCGTCGCGGAGACGCTGCGAAAACGCCCGCGCGCCGGTCGTTCGGCGCATCCCATTTTGTCCTTTGCAGGCGTCAACGCCAGGGCGGCGCTTGCCGAGCAGATCCTCACCAATCCGCTGGCCCCCATCGGCGCGCTGGCAAAGCAGGATGGCTGGGTGCTCTTGCTGGGGATGGATCACACCGTCAACAGCAGCATCCACTACGCCGAAAAGCTGGCCGGGCGGAAACAGTTCGTCCGCTGGGCGCTGACCCCGCAGGGCGTGCGCGAGTGTCCCGGCTTTCCAGGCTGCTCGGCGGGATTCCAGTCCATCGCGCCGGAGGTGGAAAGATACACACGGCAGGCGAAAATCGGGAACGCAGCCGTGCAGGCTGTGCCGCTCAAAATATTGTTCAAAGCAGTCATCGAGCGGATAAAAAATGACCCGCTGGCGTTACTGTGCCAGCAGACCGATTGCCCACGCTGCAACGAAATCCGGATGCACCACGCGGCGGGATGATTTGGCCTCTTGACATTCTCGCTATATTACTGTACAGTATTCCTGTACAGAATGGAGAAGATCAATGTCCCTGCACACCACCTATACCCAGGCACGCGCCGGGTTCGCAAAATTGCTGGACAAAGTCACCCGCGACCGCGAAGTGGTCGTCATCCAGCGCCGCGGCGCGGAGGATGTGGCCCTCATCTCGGCTGCGGAACTCTCCAGCCTGACCGAAACGGCTTACCTGTTGCGCTCACCAAAAAACGCCGAGCGCCTGCTGGCCGCGTTGGGCCGCGCCCTGAAGAACGAAGGCCAACCTTTGACCATGGCCGAATTACACCAAGAGGTGGGGTTTGAGCCTGAAAAGGCGTGAGGCCGTCTTCCAGCCAGAATTCCTGGAAGATTTACGTTACTGGGTAGAGACCGACCGCAAGCTGGCCCTGCGCGCTTTTGACTTGATCGAGGCCATTCTTCGTGATCCCTTCCAGGGCGTCGGCAAGCCGGAACCGCTGCGCTACCTCGCACCGGGAGCCTGGTCCCGACGGCTGACGCAGGAACACCGCATCGCCTACCTGGTGCGGGATGACCGGATTGATTTTTTACAGGCGCGGTACCATTATTGATCCCCTTGCTGTGACCTAATAATTGAAAACTGATCATGGTTGCCGATTGCGCAACCATCACTGGTACGTGATCGACTCCACGCGGATGTTCTCTTCGCCGACCATGCCCTTGAGTTTATCAAGCAATTCGGCGCACAGGTGGGTGGTATCGTTGGGGAATTCGATCAGGTGGCCGCGCCCGTTCTCGAAAATGTGCAAGGTGAAATGATCCCTGCCGGGGTAAGAAATGAACGTCCCGTGCAGGCGGCGGATACGGCGCTGATCGCGGATCGGGTCATCGCTGGGATGCAGGATGGCGGTGATCATCTGCGGGGGATGATCGGCATCCAGGTTCGGGGAAGGAGAGGCTGGGCGCGGAGAAGCAGGTGACAACGAATGCCCTACGGGAGAGCTGAGGGGCAGGGGAGCAGAGGAGCTGGGGGGCAAGGGAGCAGAGAAGCTGGGGGGCAGGGGAGCAAGAGATGAGGAGGTCTCCTCCCAGCCTGGCGGGAATGCTTCGGGTGGGGGAGGTACATTTTCGGAACCCCCTCCCGTCCCTCCCGACGAGGGGGAGGACTTCTTGTAAGTAGCGGAAGGTTCGGAGACGCGTCGGGTTGGCGCCGGTTTCTGAACGCGGGAAACAGGCCGCGGGGAGTCCGCTGCGGGTTTGACTGGCTGGGAGGATTTCTCGTCAGCAGAAACGGTCAGTTCGATATTGGTGCGAATTTTGTCCACCAATATTTTCGGCGGGGTGGACTGGGCGTCCACTTTGCCTTCGGCGAGGATGATCCCGCCGACTTCGAGGCTGGTCTCATATTTCTCCCAGGTGCGCGGGAAGAGCACCAGTTCGATGTTCCCTTGCAAGTCTTCGAGGGTAACCCAACCCATCATTTTGCCGGTCTTGGTCGTGTGTGGGCGGATGCCTGTCACCATGCCGGCCACGCGGACTGGCTCCTGATGCGCGGCTTCGCCGAGTTGACCGGAGAAGTAGCTGACGATTTTCGTGAGCGCCGCCATGTGCTGTGTGAGCGGGTGCTCGGAGACGTACAGGCCAATCAGCTCGCGCTCCCAGTTGAGCTGCTCGCGGCGGTCGAGGTCAGGGACGTCTGGCAGGCTGATGTTATCGCTGACGCCGGTCGCCGCGCCGAAGAGGCTCATCTGGCCCATCTGCTCGGCGCGGAAGTGGGCCGTGCTGACGGCCACGACGCGTTCGAGGGCTGCCAGCAGGGCCGCCCGCTGGCCGAAGGCATCCAGTGCGCCCACTTTGATCAGGCACTCCAGGGCGCGCTTGCCGACCGCGCGCAGGTCAACCCGCCGGGCAAAGTTGTTCAGGCTGGTGAAGGGGCCTTCGGAGCGCGCCTTCAGGATCAACTCCACTGCGCCCTGACCGGCGTTCTTGACCGCGCCCAGCCCAAAGCGGATGGCGGATGGCGGCTCGATGGTGAAATCCCAATCGCTGGCATTGATATCCGGCGGCAAGACTTGGATGCCTATGCTGCGGGCTTCAGCCACGTAGAGGGCTACTTTTTCAATCTGGTTCTTCGAGACCGAGAGCAGGGCGGTCATGTACTCGACCGGGTAGTGGCGCTTCAGATATGCCGTCTGGACGGCGATAACGCCATAGTCCGCCGCATGGCTCTTATTGAATCCATACCGCGCAAACTCTTCCCAATCGGCGTAGATGGCCTCGGCGGTTTTTTCCGGGATGCCGTGCATCGTCGCGCCGGTGATGAACTTGCCGCGATGCTTTTCGATCTCCTTTTTCTTCTTCTTGGAGATGGCGCTGCGCAGGTCGTCGGCTTCGGAAGGTGTGTATCCGGCCAGTTCGACCGCGGCGCGCATCAACTGTTCTTGATAGACAGGAATTCCGAATGTTGAGCGGAAGATAGGTTCGAGTGAGGGGTGACGGTATTCGGCCAGGCTTTCGCCGTGCATACGGCTGATGTAATCGGGGATGAATTCCATCGGGCCGGGGCGAAAGAGCGCCACCATGGCAATCACATGTTCCAGCGCGGTTGGCTTCATCTGAACCAGCCAGCGGGTCATGCCCGAACCTTCCAGTTGGAAGACGCCGGCCGTACTGCCTTCACCCAGCATAGTGTAAGTCTCGGCATCGTCGGTGGGGATGTTATCCAGATTCAGTTTGACCCCATGCCGCTGCTGGATCAGGTCGCAGGCACGCGCCATGATGGTCAGCGTGGCCAGCCCGAGGAAATCCACCTTGAGCATTTTGAGCTTTTCCAACATACCCATCTCGAACTGGGTGACGGTCTTGATGGGCGTCTCTTCGGCGTTGGAGGTTGGGCGGTGCAGCGGCAAGTATTCGATCAGCGGCTTATCCGAGATGACCACACCCGCCGCGTGCGTCCCCGCGTTGCGGACCACGCCTTCCATCTTGCTGGCGATATCAATCAGTTCACGGATGTGATCCGCCGACTCATATTCTTTCTTTAACTCCGCAACCTGCTCCACGGCCTCGGCCAGTGTCATCGGCTTGCCGGGGATATTCGGGACGAGTTTGGCAACCCGATCCACTTCGGGGAGAGGAATATCTTTCACGCGGCCCACATCCCGCAAGGCGCCACGTGCCCCCAACGTGCCAAAGGTGATGATCTGGGCGACCTTGTCCTGCCCGTACTTTTGGACGGTGTATTCCAACATCTCGGCGCGGCGGTCGTCGCGGAAGTCCAGGTCAATATCCGGCATCGAGATGCGGCCCGGGTTCAGGAAGCGCTCGAAGAGCAGTTCGTGTTGTAGCGGATCAACCAGCGTGATATCCAACATGTAGGCGACGATCGAACCGGCCGCTGAACCACGCGCGTTGTACCAGATGTCCCGTTCACGGGCGTAGCGGCACAGGTCCCAGACGATGAGGAAGTAGGCGTCGAATCCCATCTTGTGGATGACGCCCAGCTCGTAGTCGAGGCGGGTGCGGACCTCGGAACTGTCCGCGCGTTCCCCATAGCGACGCGCTGCCCCATCCGCGCACAGCGACTGGAGATAGGTCTCCGCCGTGTACCCCTCCGGGACCTCAAATTTTGGCAGGCGGTAATTCTCGACTTCCAGGTTCACATTGCAGCGCTCGGCAACCAGCAGGGTGTTTGCCAGCGCCTGGGGGACCTCGGCGAACAGGCGCGACATTTCCTCCGGCGAGCGCAGGTAGTACGATGGATCGGTCATGCGCATCCGGTCGGGATCGGTGAGCAGCGCGCCGGTCTGGATGGCGAGCAGGATGTCCTGCAGGCGGGCGTCCTCGGCATTGATATAGTGCACGTCGTTGGTGGCGATGAAACGGGAATCGTAGCGGTGGCCCAGGTCGAGCAGGTTCTTGTTGATGGTTTCGAGGGCAGGGATGTCGTGCTGCTGAAGCTCGAGGTAGAAGTTATCCTTGCCAAAAACTTCGTAGTAATAGTCGAGCGTCTTGCGGGCCGCGTCCACCTGACCGTTTTCGAGCAGGCGCGGCACCTCTGCGGACATGCAGCCGGAAGAACAGATCAGCCCTTCGGCGTGTTTGGCGAGGAATTCCTTGTCAATGCGGGGATAGTAGTAAAAGCCTTCGAGCTGCGCCGCGGAGGCGATTTCGAGCAGGTTCTTGTAACCGGTCTCGTTCTCAGCCAGCAGCAGCAGGTGCGAGGACTTGCGGTCTTCCTTCGCGTCGTGCTCCTTCATCGTCCGCGCTGCCATGTACGTTTCCAGTCCGATGATGGGCTTGATGCCGGCTTCTTTAGCGGCGTGGTAGAACTCGATCACGCCGAACATCGTGCCGTGGTCGGTGATGGCCAGGGCCGGCATGTTCATCTCTTTGGCGCGCTTGACCAGCTTCTTGATGTTGCTGAAGCCGTCGAGCAGGGAGTATTCAGTATGGACGTGGAGGTGGGCGAAGGACATTACCAGTAACCAGTGATCGGTGAGTTCGATTGGATTATAGCACGCGGCAGGAATGATAGAACCTATGTTTGGCTTAAAAATTCCTCCTTGACCGAACACATTTCACGCAAGTGGGGCCAGTGGTACGAGTCGCCGGAGGAGTTGCTGGAGCAGTTGATGAAGAGAGGGATCGAGATAAGCGTGAAGGAGTAACGCGGCTTCATGATATAATAGTGATGTATATCATGAAAGGAGGATGCTATGGCTCTGATCAAACACCCCATTCAAATTTACGTGGATGAACGGCAGAACCGGGCGCTGCGGCGGCTGGCGAAGGATAAAAACGCCTCGATCTCCGAGTTGATTCGGCGCGGGATTGACTTGCTCCTGAATCAGGTCCCGGTCGAAGAAGACCCCGCCTATCACTTGATTGGACTCGTATCTTCGGGCGTCAGCGACATTGCCGAAAACCACGATGAATACATTGTGCAGGAGATTGAAAAGGAGTGGAAGCGATGACGCGCCGCGTCTTCGTGGATACCAGCGCCTGGGTTGCCGTGGTGGACTCAAGCGACAGTCACCACTCTGCAGCAACAGAGACTTACGCTCGTCTCTTGAAAAGCCAGGTCACTTTTGTCACCACCATTCTCGTCGTCGCAGAAACACAAGTTTGGCTGCGCCGCAGGATAGGCGCAGAGGCTGCTTCAGCATTTCTTAAAAACGTCAACGAGAGCCAGCGCATCGAGATTGTGTATCCCAATGCCCGGCTGGAAGCCGAAGCCAAACGCATCCTGCGCCAGTATGAAGATCAGGATTTCAGCCTGGCCGATGCGATCAGTTTCGCGTTCATGCGCCAGAATGGACTGACTGAGGCATTTGCCTACGACCGGCATTTTGCCACTGCGGGATTCACGATCATCGCCGAATAGCACATCGCGCGCAAGTGGGGCCAGTGGCTGAAAGACCCGCAGGAGTTGCTGGAGCAGTTGGAGAAGTGCGGGTTCAGGATTGGGAAATAAAGGACCTGGACTGATGGGGTATGACGACTTGCGTACAGTCAATGCCGATACCATTGATAAAGTAACCATTTTCAACCCTGGAGATGGCGGGATGTTCTACTTTTCGCCCAATGGCGCCCAGCTTGCCATCCTCACACCGACGAGCATCAGCCTGGCGGACGCCGACGGCAGTAACCTGCGCCGCAACGTGCTGACGTTTGCATCCGTGATCACTTACAGCGAATATCTCTACTACCCTCACCCCGTTTGGGCGGCCGATTCCAGCGCGCTGCGCGTCGCCATTCCCCCCGCCGACCCCATGCTCACGCCGCTCAACCCGACCGGCCTTTGGTACATCCCCATTGACGGCTCTCCCGCAGTTTTCAGCGGAAACATCCTGGCCCTCCCATTTGCTTGGCCGGATACGGCCATCTCGCCTGACCTGAGCCGCGTTGGATATGCCATGCCCGTTGGCGTTCCAACTGACAATCTGCGCGAGCTGCATCTGGCCAACGCTGATTCCAGCGGCGATACGGTCTACATCGGCGGAGAAAGCGCCGAGTTCACCGGCTGGCTTCCCAATTCGGCGCAATTTGTCTTCGTGGTACGCGGCAGCGGGGTGACACGCGGTACGCATGTGGGCAGCGTTGGAGGCGGCTATACCACCCTGTCCACCGATCCATTCCTGATGCACGCTATCACCTGGGTGGACAGTACGCATTTCCTCTACCTGTGGAACAATTCCGGCGCCTGGGAATTGCGCTACAACGAGCTGGGCGGCGCCGGCAGCACCTTGCTGGATACGGGCCAAATCTGGAGCTACGATTATTCGAACTGAGTGTTCACCACACAGACCTGACACCATATTTTTGCAATGGATGATATTGGTAACGCGCCGACTTTATCCGCGATGGGATACGCGAGATTGCCAGGGTAGACGATGAACAACTGGTCGAGTTCCAAATCCTCGAGGGCGGCGCGCATGGAGGGGGTCATGCGCGGGGCGTCGATGCGTTTGCATTCCACGCCGATGCGGCGTCCATTTTTGAGCAGGAGTAGGTCTAATTCGGCGCCGCCGTGAGTCGCCCAGTAATAGACTTCATCGGGCGCGGCGGCTTTGATCGTTTCTTCGATGGCGTATCCTTCCCACGACGCGCCGCTTTTGGGATGCGTGTGCAAGTCCAGTTCAGAGCGAATGCCGAGCAGGTAGTGCAATAATCCCGTATCGCGGAAATAGATCTTTGGGGCTTTGACCTGCCGCTTTTTGAGATTCGCGAACCAGGGTTGGAGCACGCGTACCATGAAGACGCCCTCCAGAATGTCCAGGTATTGACGCGTAGTCGGCTCGCTGATCCCCAAGGCGCGCGCAGGCTCGGAGGCTTTCCAGATCTGTCCGTGATAGTGAGCCAGCATGGTCCAGAACCGCAACAGGGTCGCGGGAGGCGTGCGGATTCCCCATTGGGGCAGGTCGCGTTCTAGAAAAGTCTGAATGAAATTTTTACGCCAGGCTAAACTATCCGTCTCTGAGTCTGCAAGGAAGGATAAAGGAAAGCCGCCGCGCAGCCAATGTTGGGGTAAGGCATCTACGCCCACTTCCGCCAGACTAAATCCGCTGATGGAGACCGTCTCGATCCGTCCCGCGAGGGACTCGGAGGAAGAGCGCATCAGGTCAGGCGAGGCGCTCCCCAGGATGAGAAAATGCGCCGGCAGGGGATCGCGGTCACACAGCACGCGCAGGATGGGGAACAGGTTCGGCATGCGCTGGATTTCATCAATCACAACCAGGCCGCGCAGGTCGCGCAGGGCGGTCATGGGTTCCTGCAAACGCGACAGGCTGGTTAAATCTTCCAGGTCGAAATAATTGAGTGAATCGGCTGGAACGAATTGGCGCGCCAGCGTGGTCTTTCCCGATTGGCGGGGTCCGATTATGGCAACAACACGACTGCGTCCCAGGGCAGTTTGAATGGCGCTTTGTAACGTTTCACGTTTAATCATAGGAATAGTTTACCACGAAAAAGGAAAGCGAGACTTTAGAATTTCAAGGTTATTTGGCAGACCTGACAGGTTCACCCTAACGGGTACACATCCACAGAACCCTGATTAACCAAGTACAGCGCGATATGAAGAGACCCGATCAACTCGCGCCACGATGAAACACTTCGACACTCCCTGCGGTCGCAGTGCGCCGTCTGTCAGGTTTTTACTGTAATCCTAATCCACCGTCAGCGTCTTGGACAGATTCCTCGGGAAATCGGGATCATAGCCGCGCGCCACGCTCATGTGGTAAGAGAGTAATTGCAGCGGCAGCACCGCCAGCAAGGCGTTGATATAAGGGTTTGACTTGGGGATGACAATGACATCATTGGCATTGGCGCGCAGGCGGGCATCTTCCTCGCCGATGGCAATCGCGCGTCCGCCGCGGCAGGTCACCTCGTTGATGCCGCTGAGGATGAGCGGCACGTCCTCCGGCCCGGCGACGAAGATCACCGGGTAACCCTGGCTGACCGCCGAAAGCGGACCATGCTTGAATTCGGTCGAGAGCATCCCTTCGCAATGGGCATAGGTGATCTCTTTGAGTTTCAGCGCGCCTTCCAGGGCAATCGGGTAGGTCGCGCCGTAGCCCAGTGTGTACAGATCGTTCCACTTGTTGACATCACTTGCAATCGCCCCGACCTGTGGGGCGACCATTTCCAGCGTCTTGTCCATCAGTTCGGGGATGATCGCCAGTTCCTTCGTGTCACGTCCGGCCAGGCGGTAGGCCAAGTATAGGAAAGTCACGACTTGGTTGGTAAACGTTTTGGTGGCCGGGACGCTGATCTCGTAGCCGCAGCACAGCGGCAGCCAGCCGGCGGTTGCCTTGGTCAGCGTCGAGCCGATCACGTTTGCCAGGCCAAATGAGGTCATGCCCTTTGCTTCGGCAATTTGCAGGGCGTTGAGCACGTCCTTGGTCTCGCCAGACTGGCTGACGAACATGCCGACATCCTCGTGGTTGACCGCTGGCGCATACTGTGGGATGAACTGCGGCGCCAGCACCGGGATGGCGGCCCGTCCGGCGATCTGGGCGAAGAAGACCGATCCCGCCAGGCAGGCGTGATAACTCGTCCCGCAGCCGATGAAGTAAAGATGACGCGCCGCCCGCATCTTTTCGAGCACGGCGCGCACCCCTCGACCTGCGTCTCGGGGCGACGCCTCGTAGCTGCCCTCCAGCATGTGCAGCACTTCGCGCGCCACCTGGGCTTGCTCGTGGATCTCTTTGAGCATGAAGTGGGGATAGCCGCCTTTTTGCACCGCGTCCATCGTCTCGGTGACAGTTTCCGGGTCGCGTGCGATGACGCTGCCGTCTTTGACCGAGCGCAGCTCGACGCGGCCGGCCCACAGGGTGATGATCTCCCCATCCTGGATGCGGATGATCTTGCGCGTCAGCGGCAGGATCGAGGGCAGGTCCGAGGAGACGCAGGTGAAGCCCTCGCCGAGTCCCACCACCAGGCCGGAGCCTTTCTTGATGGCGTAGAGCCTGTCGTCGCTGACGCGCCCGATGACGAAGGCGTAATCGCCGGCCAGGTCGCCGTAGGCCAGGCGGATGGCGTCAATGAAGTCGTAACCCTTGTTGATGTAACGTTCCACGGCGTGGACGCAGCTCTCGCCGTCGTTCTGCGAGCGGACGGTGAGGCCCTCGGCAATGAACTGCTGGCGCAGCTCGACGTTGTTGACCACGTTGCCGTTGTGCGCCCCAACCAGGTCGCCGTCCGAATCGAGATGGGGCTGGGAGTTGACCTGCGAGGGTTCGCCGAAGGTGGCCCAGCGCAGTTGCGTGATACCGCGCGAGCCGGTCATTTCCGCAAAATCATATTTTGCGGCTACATCGTCCACTTTGCCAACATCTTTCCGCAGATCAATCTTTGCGCCGCGGATGGTCGCCGCGCCGACCGAGTCGTAGCCGCGGTAGGTGAGCCGCCTGGCCGCTTCGATGAGGATGGGGCCGAGGGGTTGTTCGTCTTGGGTCACAATGCCGAAAATGCCGCACATGGGGTTCCTTTGTTGATTGTTTTGGTAGTCCTTCCAGGGCGTGGGAGCCCTGGCTGCCGGGGGTTTATCGCAGAGGCCAAGTTTATCACACTGGCGATGAAAGTATCCTTTTTCTAGCCCAGACGATCGGGCCGTAAGGTTTGCACACCCCCATTGAACAAAGAGACCGGCTGAATAGGCCGGTCTCTTGAATCAACGGTGCGCTTCACCTGCGCCGGATGTAGCGAATGGCGACCGCGACAAACCAACGTTGCAGACACAGGCACTACCAAAACGCGCGCAGCGGTAGGCGTCGGCTGGATGCGCGTGTTGGGCCGCAGGTTTCGATAGATTCAAACTTGCCTTGATAGAGATGTGATTACAACCGTTAACATCTGTAACGAATTCCTTAAAGTTATCTGCGTACGCGAGCGCGACGTAATCCCTCCTCATATATCAAATCGTGATTTTCCATCGTGGGCACCAATCGTGCTTCTTCTGGCGTAAAGAGTCTGCGCTCAAGACTTTCTTCATTTGCACCGAAAGGACATAATTCTACAAGCCTGCACAGATAATAGACCTGTACTGAAATAGAATACGGCCAGCGATACCCTTCTGGTTTTGACCGCAAGAGCTCAAACTCTTGGATGCCGATTGGTTCGATGATTTCCACCTTTGCATACGTCTCTTCCCACACTTCACGGAGTGCCGCTGCTTCTGGCGTTTCCCTGTGGTCAATCACGCCCCCTGGTATATCCCAATCGCGGTCACGGAGGCGCGTCAAGAGAATTTGCTCATCAACAAACACAAAGCCAAACGCTGTAGCACACCAATCCCGTGGTGGTATTTCATCTGTGATGTAGAGTCGCGCTTCTCCTGGCTGAGGCATCCAAGGAAGATTGTGAACGGTTTTGACCAGTTGTTTCATCGGTGGTTTTTCCTGAAGTCGGTGCTATCAGTATTGCGGTAGGTGAACGCGATCGGCCATCGTGTTGTCATAATGAACAGTCGCCGTTGAATAGCACACGCATTTCCTTCAGAACAGAGCATGACGGCAAACATAACGTTACATGCGGCTAACTATTTTTTCACCCGCCATTTGGCGGGTTAAAAGGCTTATGGGCTGCCAAAGATTAATATCAGTATAGCACGAGTTCGGGAAGAATATAACTTTGTAGAGTCTCTCCCACTAATTGTCCGCCTGGGGAGAAATCGCCAACAGCCAACCGCCAACAGCTAACCGCTGCTTTCCCCATACAACTTCCTATGCACAATGGACAGCGCCCTCACCTGCTCCGCGGCGTGATAGGATGAC